>Ga0207985_1000188_pt1 | contig 16126 bp, 17 predicted proteins | sample ETNtaG_3_FD_185761 | JGI IMG/M metagenome (GOLD analysis project Ga0207985, IMG submission 185761) | Marine microbial and viral communities from oxygen minimum zone, Eastern Pacific Ocean - ETNP201302SV84 (SPAdes) (version 2) | ecosystem: Environmental > Aquatic > Marine > Unclassified ...
ATTCCAAAATCCTGAACGAAAGGAGAACTAGTAAATGAACAAATCTGATATTAGAAAAGTTATCAGCAAAAGTATTTTAGCTGATGGGATGTCACCTGTCATAGATCTTGAAAAATCACATGGATCATGGTTGGTTGATAAGGTTACTGGAAAAGAATATTTAGATTTATTCTCAATGTTTGCCTCTTTATCAGTTGGTTATAATCATCCATACGTTTTAGAGCAATCTGAACGGTTAAAAGTCGCTGCAATCAATAAGCCTACAAATTCAGATGTATATTCACAGGAAATGGCCGAGTTTGTACAAACTTTTAAAAGGGTAGCACAACCAGAATATCTTCCACTAACATTCTTTATTGAAGGCGGAGGTTTAGCTGTTGAAAATGCATTAAAAGCAGCATTTGATTGGAAGAGAAGGAAAAACTTAGCAAAAGGCAGTTCTGCCAAAGGAGAAAAAGTTATTCACTTTCAACAATGTTTTCATGGTAGAACAGGTTACACTATGTCATTAACTGACTCTCCTGATAAGCGTAAAACAATGTACTTTCCAAAATTTGATTGGCCTAGAATTACTAATCCAAAAATTACTTTTCCAATGGAAGAAAATATTGAACATATTGTTGAGCTTGAAAAGAAAGCAATTGCTGAGATTAAAGAAGCTATTGCTGCTCATCCAGATAATATTGCATCTATAATTATTGAGCCCATTCAAGGAGAAGGTGGCGATAATCACTTTAGATGTGAGTTTATGCAGTCTTTAAGAGAAATTGCAGATGAAAATGACATTATACTTATTTACGATGAAGTCCAAACTGGTGTAGGAGTTACTGGAAAAATGTGGGCACATCAGCATTTTTCAGATGTAGATTGTTCGACAGCTGAGTGTAGGTGTGGAGATGGTCTTTTGGCTAAGCCTGACATCATTTCATTTGGTAAAAAAACCCAGGTTTGCGGTGTTGCTGCAAGCGCTAGATTTGATGAGGTTGAAGGAAATGTTTTTCGTGAGTCTTCAAGAATTAATTCCACATGGGGTGGAAGCTTAGTAGATATGGTCAGGCTAACAATTTATCTTGAGCTTATTGAAAAAGAAAATTTAGTAGAAAAAGCTGCGAAAACTGGAAAATTTTTACAAAAAAGCCTCCATGATCTTCAAAAAGAATTTCCTTCATTAGTTTCAAATGCTAGAGGTAAAGGATTGTATTGTGCTTTTGATTTACCTTCAGGAGATGAAAGAGATCAGTTAGCCAATCATTTAATGGATGAAGGTTCTATTTTATTAGGTTCAGGAAACTATTCTATTAGATTTAGGCCTCATTTAAATGTGACCGAAGATGATATAAATTTCGGTATGGATTGTTTTAGAAGAGCCTTAAGTAAATTATCATAATGTCTGATTTAGGACAGTTATTTGTCGTTGGTACACCAATTGGCAATTTAGAAGATATAACTTTAAGAGCAATTTCAACACTTCAAAACGTTGATATGGTTCTTGCCGAAGACACAAGAAATTCAAAGAAATTATTAGATGCTCATAACATTGATACTAAAATGATAAGTTATCATGAGCATAGCAGTGAAAAAGACATTAAGAGGATTATTGATCTATTGCTGGAAGGTAAAGACTTAGCACTTATTTCAGACGCTGGAACTCCTACAATAAGTGATCCGGGCTATGGTTTAATCAGGGATTGTATAAAAAATAATATTATTATAACTCCAATTCCAGGCGCATCAGCAATTACTGCAGCAATGAGCATTTCTGGATTGCCTTCAGATTCCTTTACTTTTGTTGGTTTTTTACCTCAAAAGAAGGGAAGAATGAAAAAAATTGAACAATTAAAAAATATTGATAATACTATAATACTTTTTGAAAGTCCATTCAGGTTAGAAAAAACATTAAACCAGTTACTGGATTCGCTTGGAAATAGGTCTGTAGTTGTCGGAAGAGAATTAACTAAGTTGTATGAAGAAGTTATTAGAGGTAATTTAGATGAAGTAATTAAATATTTTTCTAAATCAAAAGTAAAAGGTGAAATAGTAATAATGATAGGTAAAGATGATGACAGAATCAATTTCTAGTGGGAAGTTTATAACAGTCGAAGGTATAGATGGTTGTGGAAAAACTACACAAGCAGAATTTATAATTGATGGTTTAGTAGAAGCGGGTCTTTCAGCAAAACTTGTTAGAGAACCAGGGGGTGACCCAATTTCCGAATCAATAAGAAAATTATTATTGCATGCGGAAGAGTCGATGTCAGATAGGGCTGAAGCCTTACTTATGATAGCAAGTAGAGCTCAATTAACTGACAAGGTTGTATTACCTCAAATAATAAATGGAACATGGGTTGTAGCAGATAGATATGCAGATTCAACCTTAGCTTATCAAGGTGGTGGAAGAGGGTTAAGTGTAAAATCTTTAGATAGTATTAATCATTTTGGTACTTATACACTAAAACCCGATTTAACTTTTTTTATTGATATTTCAGTAGACGTTGCTAACGCAAGAATGAAAGTTGAAAGAGACAGGATTGAAAAAGAAGGAAATGAGTTTCAACAAAGAGTAAGAGATCAGTACTTAAAATTACATGAAAATGAACCAGGAAGAGTTATTTTAATTAACGGTGAACAGTCAATTGAAGAAGTTAGAGATGAAATTTGGAGTCATTTAAAAGAAAAACTTGAATTATGAGATCATATAAATCATATTTTTATTCACTATTATTGCTGACTATTATTTCTTTTAGTTACGTAAGAACTCAGCAAATGGATATTTACAGAGAGATTGCTCGCTCTCAACAGCAAATAATGACTGTATATAAATATTTATTAACGGAATATATACATGAGCTTGATGTAACTGAATTAACTACTAGAATCATCGACTCTATGCTATCAAATTTTGATCCATATACCGAATATTATCAGCAAAAAGATCTTGAAGACTTATCCTTAAAAACAGAAGGTGAATTTAGTGGAGTTGGTCTTGAAATTTATATGTATGAGGATCAATTGACTGTTGTTAGTCCAATCGAAGGTTCTCCAGCTTCCAGGTCAGGAATCTATACTGGAGATGCAATTATGAATATTGATGGAGAGCCAACGTTAGGTCTTGAATTAAAAGATGCAACAAGTAAAATAAGAGGAAAAGCTGGAACAGAAGTTATTCTTACCATCAAAAAACCTAATACGGGAGAAGTACAAGATTATCCAATTATTAGGGATGTAATTACAATCAAAGATATTCCTTTCTATGGTATGGTTAATGAGGATGTTGGATATCTTCGAATTACTAATTTTTCAGTGAATACTGCGAATGAAACAAAAAATGCATTGATTAACTTAATGCAAGATGGAGCGAGCAATGTAATTATTGATTTAAGAGATAATCCAGGAGGATTATTATCTTCATCTCTTGATTTGCTCGATTTAATTCTTCCGAAAAATTTAGATATTGTATCAACTAAAGGAAGAGCTGGAAAAAGTATTAAAAGCTATAAAACATTAAATAGTGCCCTTATTCCTGAATCAATTAATATGGCAGTACTAATTAATGGTGCAAGTGCTTCTGCTAGTGAAATTGTTGCTGGAGTATTACAAGATTATGATCGTGCTGTTGTTTTAGGGAGTCAATCTTTTGGAAAAGGTTTAGTTCAAACTGTTATTGGTATAAATCAAGAAACAGCTTTAAAAATTACAAATTCAAAATATTATATTCCTAGCGGAAGGTCGTTACAAAAAAGAGAGTTTATTGATGATGATTTAATTGCAGATTCAGCTGCTAATGCTGATTCACTATTTCAAACAATGGCAGGAAGAACTGTTGTTGGAGGTGGTGGTATTACTCCAGACTTAATAATTAAGGATGAAGGGTCATATCCTTTAGCAGCATCTATTTTGAGAAGTGGTGCCTATTTTAAATTTGTTCAAGAGAATAATGACCAGTATACATCAATTGAAGAAGTAATAAATGATAAAAGTTTGATGGAAAATTTTAAGACATTTATAGAAGAAAATGATATAAGTGGATATGTCGATGGTCAAGAAGATTTAAAGCTTGCAAAAGAAAAGCTTGCTAAGAAAGAAGAAAAAAACTTATTCATTAATAATGCTTTTAGTGTTATTGAAAAACAAATTGAAAAGACCCAATCTGCAATGTTTGATGAAGAAAAAGATATTATTCAGCGTATGATTCATGGAGAATTTGCTTTTTATTATGAAGGGTATGAAGGAAGATATAATCTTTATCTTCAGGATGATATGGTAGTTTTAAAAGCGCTTGAAATCTTTGCTGATGAGTCACAATATTTATCAATTTTATCAAATACTGAATCCACTGAAGTGGCATCCATTAAGAACTAAAAATGAGTTCAGATGTGCGACATATAGGCCTGGATATAGGTGCTTTTTTTAAACAACAAAATATTTCTTCTGTATTTACCTTATGTGGTGGACATATTTCTCCAATTCTTGTTGGATGCGAAAAAGAAAATATTGATATCATTCAAGTTAGAGATGAAGTATCAGCTGTTTTTGCTGCAGATGCAGTTTCACGATTGACGGAATCTATAGGTGTTGCTGTTGTTACAGCAGGACCAGGGGTAACAAATACTGTAACAGCAATTAAAAATGCTCAGATGGCACAATCTCCAGTATTATTAATTGGAGGGGCTGCTGCAACACTGTTAAAGGGAAAAGGATCATTACAAGACATTGATCAAATTTCGCTATTAAAAACATATGTTAAATCGGCTGTTAGCGTTAAAAAAGTAAGAGATGTAATACCAACACTGGCAAATGCCATAAATAACGCTATTTCTGGCGTTCCAGGGCCTGTATTTGTTGAACTTCCAATTGATTTACTTTATCCTGAAAAAGATATTAGAAAAGAGTTTGTAAATCAGCTTCCTAAAAGTGGTCTTTTTGGCAAAATTGCTCATTGGTATGTTAATAGGCATTTAAATGATTTGTTTTCACCAAAAAAATCATCAGTTAAAATAAAAACTGTTAAAAAATTTAAATTAGATCAAAGTAAGATTGATAAAGCTGCATTGGCTATAGTTAAATCCAAAAAACCTGTTTTTCTTCTTGGAAATCAGGTAACACAGAATAAAGAGTTTTTACCAATGTGTTTAAAAAGTTTAGATAAATTGTCTGCTCCGGTATATACTTCTGGAATGGCAAGAGGATGTTTCAGTTCTTCAGATCAATATTATTTCAGACACAACAGAAAACATGCTTTAAAGAACGCAGATGTAGTAGTTGCTCTTGGTGTTCCATTAGATTTTAGATTGGGTTACGGATTTTCAATCAATAAAGAAGCAACTTTAATATCAGTAAATAAATCAAAAGAAGATTTAAATAAAAATAAGAAGCCAGATATTGGAATTCATGCCGATCCAACCAGAATTATGCATGAAATAGGAAAAATTATTAATCCACCATCTTGTCAGGAATGGATTGATGAATTATTGATTCTTGAAAATAAAAGGGAGGATGAAATTCAACAATTTTCTGAAACTAAAACAGACTTTATTAATCCTGTTTTTTTGTGTAAAACAATTGACAAGTTAGTAGATGATAATAGCATTTTAATTGCTGATGGTGGAGACTTCGTTGGCACAGCATCTTATACTATTAGTCCAAGAAAAGCATTAGGATGGTTAGATCCAGGTCCCTTTGGAACTTTAGGTGTTGGTGGTGGGTTTGCTCTTGGAGCTAAATCCTCTTTCCCAAACAAAGAAGTGTGGATTTTTTATGGAGATGGTGCAAGCGCCTATAGTTTAGCAGAGTTTGATACAATGTGCAGACATAAACTTCCAGTAATTGCTATTATTGGCAATGATGCATCATGGCAACAAATAGCTCGAGAACAGAAACAGATGTTAGGTAGTAATATAGGAACTGAATTAGCATTTAACGCTTATGAAAAAGTTGCTGAAGGGTATGGCGGGAAAGGTTATTATGTAGAAAATAATGAAAAATTAGTTGAAACTTTAAAGCAAGCAAAAGAGGATGCTAAGCTTGGATATCCAGTGTTAATTAATGTAAAACTTTCAAAATCTGATTTTAGAAAAGGTTCAATTTCAGTATGAGAATCAATATAAAATTAATAACTATTTTAATAATGTCATGTTTTTACATGAACGTTGGTGTAAAACATTTTGTTGAACCTGAATGGTTTTTACAAATAATGCCACCAAACTTTCCTTATCATTATCAAGCAGTTTATTGGAGCGGTTTTTTTGAGCTGTTATTTGGATTTCTATTAATTATTCCTAAAACTCGATTCATTGCTGGTTGGGGAATCATTTTTGTTATGATTACAGTTTTTCCAGCAAATCTTTACTTAGCCGTTAACGATGGAACTGTTATGGGTATAAGTAAAGAACTTGCATGGGGAAGACTCCCATTTCAATATGTTTTTATTGGCTTAGCTTTTTGGCATGCAAATCAATAAGCGCTGTTAGATGCTCCTGAAATTGAAATAGATCCTGATCCACCCATTCCTGCGTGAACTGTACAATAATAGTATAGAGTTGTTGGCGCAGTTGATGGAACTACAAAAGTTAAAACATTTCCACTATATGTAACTCCTAAGCCATAAGTCGATCCACCTCCGTGTGTACCATCCATCGTAGTTGAAAGTCTAAATGGATGAGCTGAGTTTGAACTGTTTGTAAATGTATAGGTCATACCTTTTTCTAGAGATATATTTCCAGTTGTTACGCCATTTATTACATATACACCACCAGAAGCAGAAACTTCAATGTTCATTACACCTGTTCCGCCACCGTTGTTGTTGCCACCGCCATTGTTGTTACCACCACCGGTATTACCAGAACCTTCACCACTTCCTGTTTCATTACTGTATGAAGAGCCTGTTGGTGAAGAGCCACCGCTACAGCTTGATAAAAAAATAATTGATAATAAAGCTAAACTTAATATTGATACTTTTTTCATGTTTCCCCCATTTATACTTGAAAAAATTGAAGCTAATATTAAAATTTGGTACTATTTTTTGCAATGAGTTTTTTAAAAATTTCAAATGTTTGAAAAAATACTAAATAAAATAATGGGATTTTTTGCCTGGATTATTATTAATTCAAAAGATAAATAGGAGTCAAAATGTTATATAAAATCTTACTTTCAATACTATTTATTGGAACTGTTTTTGCAGAAGAAAATCCAAAAGTAATTCTAATTACTGGGACTGCGCATGGTATCGGAAAATCTACTGCTCAATATTTAATAGATAAAGGTCATATTGTCTATGGAGGAGATATTCTCATCGAAGAAAATTTATATCTTAATGATATTGGAGGAATAGCTCTGGAAATGGATGTTACAAATCAGGAGCATATTGATAATGCAATTGATCGAATAATTTCAGAACACGGTCAAGTAGATGTGCTTATCAATAATGCAGGATTAGGCGTATATGGAGCGATTGAAGATGTATCAATGGAAGACATCTACTATCAGTATGAAGTTAATCTTTTTGGTTTAGCTAGAGTTACAAAGGCAGTTTTACCACACATGAGAGAGAAAGAAAGTGGATTGATTATAAATATTAGTTCAGTTTTAGGAGAAACATATGGACCTTTAGCTGGATGGTACTTATCAACAAAACATGCTTTAGAAGGTTGGTCAGATGCACTAAGAGTAGAACTTAAGAAATTTGATATTGACGTAGTTGTTGTACAGCCTGGTGCCATAAATACTAATTTTTCGAGTGTTACAAAAACATACATGGACAAATATCGAGAAAATTCACCCTATCAACATCTTTATGGTGAGCCAATAACAGATACTGGAAACGATATTTTGTCAAATCAATCTGATCCAATTGTCATTGCAAAAGTTATCAATAAAGCTATCAATGCACGAAATCCAAAAACTAGATATGCCGCTGGAGCTTACAGTAAAATCGGTATATTTTTACGAAAAATAATGACTGATAAAATGTTTGATAGATTTATACTTTCTATTAGTGATTAGATAGTGTATAATTAAATAAATGAAATGAGAAATATAATGAAAAACTCTTTTATACTACTTGCTTTAAGCACAACACTTGTTTTTGCTCAAGAAACTTCTAAATGGAGCCTCTACGGAGGAGTTACTTCAATGAATACTAGCATAGATGAAGGCGCTACTAATCTTTTAGGATCTAATTTAGGATTTGGATATAAAATTACTGATAAGTTATCTATTGGAATGGGGTTAAGTCAGAGGGGATTCACAGGAGAGCATGGTTATGATGAACCTTATTGCTATTGGGATGAAGAAGACAATAGAATATGTTTTGATATAGAAGACGATACAGATAAAGATGAAGGAAGAGGAAATGAAAGGCCATCATTTGATGATGGAGAAGACGAATGGTATGGTGAACATGAAATGTCAACCAGATACGAAGGTATTGAATTTTGGATGTCATATACATTGTTTGACAACGATAATTTTTCTTTATGGACAGGACCAGTATATTCTGTTCTTTATGAGTTAACTGAAGAAATACAAGCTGATGACTTTACAGAGTCATTTACAGAAGAAATTGAAGAGTCTGATTATGGTCTTATGATTGGTGCAACTTTACCAATCAAAAATAAACTTGGAATGAATATTGGATATTATCATAGTTTAGACGAAATGGAATTCAATAATGTCTTTATTGAATTAAATTTATTTTTATAAAAACTTAGGGCGATTAGCTCAGTTGGTTAGAGTATCTGCTCGACACGCAGAGGGTCACTGGTTCGAATCCAGTATCGCCCACATCGACAATATAAGTCATTACAGACGACAAAAAAGAGGCTACTTCGGTAGCCTTTCTTTATTACAGAATAACTACAAAAAACTACAATAGACGACAAAAAATAGGTCTACAATTAGGTCTACAAATTCTCAACCAAAATTCTCAACCTAAATCAAAAAGAAGGCGGGTTAGGGTGCTAGTATATTTCACACACACATTATCAAATAATTTTTTGTAATTTAATAATTATGAAAAAAATCCCTAATTGGCTACTTGAACAACTTCCATATAATCATTACTGGATAAATGTTGGAAAAGAAATGCATGTTATGGATAAAGGAGTGGGAAAACCAATCGTTCTTGTTCACGGAAATCCCATGTGGGGTTATTTATATAAAAAAGTTCTAGATGGACTTGATGACAATCACAGATATATCGTTCCTGATCTAATTGGTTTTGGATTTTCTGAAAAAATAAAACTTAAAGAACATTCACTTGAAGCTCATAGTAAATGGATGGCAAAATTCTTTTCAACTATCAAAGAGGAAAAAATTGGTCTTGTTGTTCATGATTGGGGAGGTATGATTGGAATTGCGGGTGCGATGAAAGCAGGAAAAAAAATTGATGGATTGGTAGTGATGAACACAGCGATAACCGCACCAAAAGATGGATTTAAGCCTACTTGGTTTCATAGCCTTTCGCAAGTACCGCTTATTAGTAGTTTTTTGTTTAGAGGATTAAATTTTCCGTTATCGTTCTTAAATCGTTTTGCAAGTGTTCCTGGATCATTCGATTCACAAACAATGAAAGCATATAAATATCCATTAAGAAAATTTAAAGACAATTGTGGCCCATTAGCGTTGGCAAGAATGGTTCCTAATAGCATGCATCACCCAAGCGTACCAATTGAACAAGAAATTGAGACATATTTAGGCTCTTATGACGGTCCTGCACAAATTGTCTGGGGAATGAATGATCCTGTGATGTGGAAACTTCGAAGAAGAACTTCAAGATTATTACCTCAAGCAAAAGTTATAAAAACTACAGCTGGGCATTTTGTTCAAGAAGAAACCCCAGAAGAGGTTATAGCTGCAATTAATAAAGTTTTTAAATAAACCTTTACAAATAGTTTATAAATAAATATTATTCTTAGGTGAAAAATGTCTTAAATATTAATCTTGATAAAGTTGCAATTGGTTTTTCAGTTTTTTGTGCTGTGCATTGTTTATTTTTACCTATTGCAATCTTATTATTTCCTGCAATATCTGCTTCAATTTTAGGCTCAGAAGATTTCCATTCATTGCTACTTTATTTTATAATTCCTTCAAGTGTAATTGCTCTTACATTAGGATGTAACATGCATGGAAAGTTTTACGTTTATTTGTATGGTATTACTGGAATTGGAATTCTGTTGACAGCTTCAATTTTTGGTCATGATTATCTTGGTGAAACTGGAGAAATGATTCTTACACTCATAGGAGCTGGTGTAATTTCTTTCGGGCACTTAAAAAATCAGAAATTGTGTGATGAATGCTGTAATTAATTATTGATAAGACTATTTATTCCATTCTCATTTTTAATTAACTCAAAAGAATCAAATAAGTCTCCAATAGCATTATAAGATTTGTAAGAAAGTTTATTTCCATCAATTGATATAACCTGGAAAAGCTGTTTATTTTCTCCAGCTTTATGTCTAGTTGGTTCATATTGATCCCAATCAGGCTTTACATCATAATGTTTAGGTCCACTTACTGAAACTACATAGACAGTACCTGTGGCATCTTTAACATTCGTTCCAGTTATTAAATTTTTCTCATATAAGCTTTCTGAACCTCTTGCATAGGCATGATCATGGCCTTGGAGTGCTAAATCTACTCCGTACTTATCGAATAATGGTTTCCAGCGTTTACGTCTTTCTGGGTAATCTCTTTTGGTTGTTGCGGAGTATAATGGATGATGAAAAAAAGCAATAGTCCATTTATGTGGATTGTTTTTTAAAACGGTTTCTAGCCATTCCGTTTGTTCCTCAGTTTTAACATTACTATTTAAAGCAATAAAACGTACCCCTTGATAGTCTAGAAAGTAATTGGTTTCAAGAAGACCACTAACTCCATTATTTGGAAGAGAAAATTGATGATTCCATTGAATAGATAGTGTCTTCTTTCTTACAGGAATATCTTTCTGATATAGCGGTCTATATTCGTGATTTCCAGGAACTGCTAAAGAGGGAAGAGTTCTATGAATCCATCCTCCAGCTGTAAACCATTCATGCCATTCTTCTTCATTATGTGCATCGTCTACTAAATCTCCAGCATGTAAAATAAAACTAGCTTCAGGTGCTTTTTTATATCCTTCTCTTATTAATCGTGACCATAAATCATAAATATAGTTTTGAGCATCACCAACATAGAGGAAAGAGAAGGGTTCATTGGTATCATGAGCTGTAGTAAACTGAATCCATTCACTCCAATGCTTTCCATTACCCACACGATACGCATAAGTTGTATTTGGTTCTAAATCAGTAAAAGTAACTGAATGATAATTATGATTAAGACTATTAAAAGATTTCTTAGAGTTTAAATAATGATTAACAACATTAGAAAATTTTAGATTTGATGTTTTAGCAATGAATCTTTCAGCATTTAAAACAAATTTTGGATCTGCTTCTGCAATTGCAATCTCTCCAAAACCTTTATTTATTTCTCTACTAGTTCTCCATGTAACACTTACTGTTGTAGCTGGATCATCGGAATAGTTTAATAAAATATGATCTGGAAATTTTTTTGGACTACTCCAGTTTTTATGAAATTCAGTTTTCTTTGGAAAAGATTGAGCAAAAGTAAAAGTGCTCATTAACACTGTCATTATGATAATTATTTTACGCACCGTTAATAATAAGAATTATTTTGTTTATTGCGTAATTAAAATATAAGATTTAATATTTTTTGAAATATTATCAACTATATTTAGTTTTATATATGAAAAATACAAAAATTTTAATGTGGTTTTGTCTGTTATTCTTTTTATCATGCGATAAAAGTATTAAATCTGAAAATTCAAATAACTATGTTGAACCTACTACACCTTTAATACTCATTTCGGTCGATGGTTTTAGATGGGATTATTTTGATAAAGTCGAAACCCCAAATTTTGATAGAATTATTAGTAATGGAATAAAAGCAGAAGGCTTAAAAACAGTTTATCCTTCAAAAACATTCCCAAATCATTTGAGTATAATAACTGGAAATTATCCATCAAACCATGGAATAATATCAAATTATTTCTATGACCCATCGTTTGACGAATATTATTATATAGGAGCTGGTAGTGTAGCTGCTCAAGATGGTAAATGGATTCAAGCTGAACCAATTTGGGTTACAGTAGAAAAGCAGTTGAAAAGGGCTATGATTATGTTTTGGCCAATGTCAGATGCTGAGATTCAAGGAATTAGACCATCAGAATACTATGTCTATAGTGATTCTCCAACAAATATCAGTAGAATGGAACAGCTTTTAAATTGGCTAGATCTTGATGGTAGAAATAAACCAACTTTTTTAGCTTCATATTTCAGTATCGTTGACACTATTGGACATAGATATGGTCCAAATTCTCCAGAAGTTATTGATTCAATTTTAGAAGTCGATGAAGCAATAGGACATCTTTTGAATGGCTTAGAAGAAAGAGGTATACTTAATGATGTTAATTTGTTAATTGTTTCTGATCATGGAATGGTTGAAACACCTACAGATCAAATAATAAATATAGCTGACTATATTGATTTAGATTCTGTAGTAACTATTGGAGGAGGTCCATTTATGGAAATTCGTCCAAATGATAATGATGTAGAAAACATTTATCAACAACTTCAAAACATTGATCATACTCAAGTGTTTAAAAAAGAAGATTTTCCAGAAAAATTTAATTACTCTAATAATGAAAGAATTGAACCTATAATTTTTCTTGCTGACGAAGGTTGGAGTATTCAAAAACCTGGAAGGAGCCCATCTCCTGGGTCACACGGTTATGATCCTGACTATAAATCAATGGATGGTATTTTCATTGCTAGTGGACCAGGGTTCAAAGAAAATTTTAATGGTCCTCAAATACAAAGTGTCCACTTGTATGAAATGATGTGTCATTTAATGGAAATTGTACCAGCTCAAAATGATGGTTCTTTAGCAGAAACTGAAGTTTTTTTGAGATAAAATTTATTTAGTTTTAGTTAAATATTTTAGATGCTAAATTTTTGTAATTTTCACCTTTAAAAAATATTTCACTATTAAAAAAAACATTTACATATTTTTAGGATTATTGTTTCTGCTCCTTGGCTTTATTGGACTATTGCTCCCTATTGTCCCAACAACTCCATTTATTCTTGTATCAGTGTGGTTTTTTGCAAGATCGTCAAAAAAACTTGAAAACTGGCTAGTTAATCATAAAATTTTCGGTAAAAGCATTAGGGATTGGAAAGAAAAAGGTGCAATAAGCAGAAAGGCTAAATTAAGTGCAATTCCTCTTATAATATTTTCATTTTCAGCTACAATTTATTTAAATCAACTTTTCTATTTAAACTTATTTTTAGCAATTTTAGGACTCTCAATATTAACTTTTATTATAACAAGACCAAGCGCATAGATAAGTTAAATGAAAAATATTCTTTTACTCAATTTAGGTTCACCAAAAAGCTTAGAAACAAAAGATGTTAGAGATTATCTTAATCAATTTCTATCTGATGACAATGTAATTGATTTGCCAAAATTAGTTCAGCAGTTCATTTTACGATGCTTTATTCTTCCATTTCGACCAGCTCAAGCGAAGGAAGCATATGAGGAAATATGGACAAAAGAAGGTTCTCCTCTAATTATAAATACCCAAAAAATTGCTGATGCTTTAGCTTTTAAAACAGGCTGGAATGTAAAAATTGCAATGAGATATCAATTTCCATCAATCAAACAAGTTATTGAAAGTTTTAAAAAAGATGGAATTAATGAGATAGAAGTTGTTTCATTATATCCTCAACATGCAATGTCAACAACACTTTCAACAGCATTAGAGGTAAAAAGAGTTGTAAATAAGTATTATCCAGAATTAAAACTAAATTTTGTAGATCCTTTCTATGATCATCCAGATTACATAAAAGCTCTATCAGAATCAATAAAGCCCCATTTAAAAAAGTTTGATAAGCTGATTTTAAGCTATCACGGTATACCAATGAGACATATCAAAAAATCTGATGTTCTTGGAGATCATTGTGAAGGAAGTAAATCATGTTGTAGCTCTGACAATGAGGCTGCTCACAAATGTTATAGGTCTAATTGTTATCATACTTCCAAATTGACAGCAAATTACCTCAATCTTGATTCAAATGATTGGATGATGACTTTTCAATCAAGAGTTTCTGTAATTAGTCCGGATTGGTTAAAGCCTTATACTGATAAAGAGCTTAATAAGCTTCCAAGCAAAGATATTAAAAAGGTTGGAGTTGCTTGCCCATCTTTCATTGCAGACTGTCTTGAAACTTTGGAAGAAATAAATATGAGAGGAAGAGAAGATTTTATTGAGGCAGGAGGAACATCATTTACCTATATACCGTGTTTAAATGATAACAAGTATTTTATTTCAGCGTTAGAAAAAATTATTTCTGCCCAATAATTTGTTATTAAAAAATAATTGTTTTAAAATATTTTATTATGGATGCTATAAAAAACTTATTAAGCAGAAAGTCATCAAAAAATCTTGAAGCACCATTTCCATCTAAAAAAGAGATGGATATTGTATACCAGTCTGCACTAAGAGCACCGGACCACGCATGGTTAAGACCAAGTAAATTTTTAGAATTCAAGGGCGAGTCTTTAGAAGAGTTATCAAAAATCTTTACAAATTTTGCTAATGATCATTTTCAGGAAGATAAAGCATTTATTGAAAAAGCTAAAGCTGCTCCGTTCAGAGCTCCAATGGTCATTGTTTTAATAACTGAAATAAAAGATCATCCTAAAGTTCCAGCTATAGAGCAAATGTTATCAACTAGTGCAGCTACTCAAAATATTTTATTAGCTTTACATGCCTTAGGATATGGAGCTATCTGGAAAACTGGAAAACTCGCATTAAATGAGAATATTCCAAAATATTTTAATCTTGATAAAAATCATCATATTTTGGGATATATTTACATTGGAACTAAAAGCGGAGACGATAGAAAAGTTCCAGATTTAAATGTTGAAGATTTTGTTACGAGACACTAGCAAATGCCTGAAATATCTGAAGTCAAATTAACTGCAGAGTTTGTAACCCAAACCAATCAAAATAGAACTATAGAAAATGTTTCATTCTTGAAGACAAATAAGCTAAAACTCATTGAGGAAATTAAACTAGAAGGAAAAAAAATTTCAGCTACAAGCAGAGGAAAAGAATTAAAATTATTTTTTGACAATGAGCCAGTTGTTATTTCATTAGGTATGACAGGATGTTTTAAAAACTTCCAAAAAAGAGGGTATAAAAATAAACACTGGAAGCATGGACATATTCGCTTCCGCATGAGTGACAATTCCTGGTTTTGTTGGAGCGATGTAAGGAGATTTGGAAAAAGTATATCTAAGGATTGGAATCCAAACAGGGGACCAGATGTATTTGATGAAGAAAAAGCTTTTCGTGAACACATTATGGATAATCTTAATCATCGTGATTTTTTAAAACCAGCACATACGGCAATCATGAACCAGAAATGGTTTAATGGAATGGGAAATTATCTAAGAGCTGAGATTTTAGGAAAATGGAACAAGAATCCATTTCAACCACTCAAGAAGCTCATAAATAAGCCCTTCTTAGACCATGTTATAGAACAGATTCATGATACTTATAGATTAGGTGGTGGAGAACTGTATTCTTGGATGAATGAAAATAAATCCCACCAAGATCAGGCATTTCACAATTGGATGCAATTCTATGGAAAAACACAAAAAATGACTGATTCTCAAGGAAGAACATTTTGGTATGCAAAAAAATGGCATAAAGCTTTAAAAGTTTTATAAATTATATCATGGACTCCTCAATACTAATTACATTGTCAATTCCAGTATTTTTTGGACTTATTCTAATTGAGTTTTTTTATGGGATAATTACCAAGAAAAACAATTATCGTATAAATGATGCAATAACTAGCATTTCCTTGGGATTGATTAGTCGATTTGTTCCAATTTTGGGTTTAGGGTTTCAATACGTGGTTTATAAAGCCATTGCTGAACAGTATAATTTAAAATTACTTAATAGTGAAGAAGCGTGGGTATGGGTAACTGCGTTTGTGCTATATGATGTTTGCTATTATTGGATGCATAGAATTCATCATGAAATAAAAGTTTTTTGGGCAACTCA
>Ga0207985_1000190_pt1 | contig 16114 bp, 16 predicted proteins | sample ETNtaG_3_FD_185761 | JGI IMG/M metagenome (GOLD analysis project Ga0207985, IMG submission 185761) | Marine microbial and viral communities from oxygen minimum zone, Eastern Pacific Ocean - ETNP201302SV84 (SPAdes) (version 2) | ecosystem: Environmental > Aquatic > Marine > Unclassified ...
CAAGAAAATATACTGAGTCAACCTCGTTACCGGAAATCTACGCTCTAGCAATAGGATTTAAAAATGGTAAGGAAGAATGTGTTGGAGTATCTCTTGATGGAGAGCCATCGAGGGAACTAACAATGGGTGAGGCGACAGGCTATCCTTTGTCCCTTGGTTTTAAAATGTTTCTTAATAACGAAATAACAGAAAGAGGAGTAATTGCACCTGAAAGCAAATGCATTGATCATAAAAAACTATTAATGGAAATTTATGAATTGTTTGGCATGAAAGATGCAAAAATAAAAGTTAATAAATCTTGGTAGTTATAGTGGTGCCCAGAGGTGGGATCGAACCACCGACACAAGGATTTTCAGTCCTTTGCTCTACCAACTGAGCTATCTGGGCTTAAATTGAACTTTGGATTATAGGCAAGTTTACAACCGTTGTCATTAAGTCTAATTTTTTAAGCACGAACTCTTTCGTTGTTAGGGTCATAAAGAGATCCTTTGCCAACTATTTGAACAGTCATAGGATAGAGACCATCACCACCCTCATCGAAGTATTCGATAAGTAGTGACTTTCCTTGAACAGCAATTTCTTTTGGTAAATAACCCATAACCACAAATTTCTTAAGAGATGGACAATAGGACATTCCGGTCGTGTAAGATCTTCTACCTTTAATATCTATAGGTACTTCACCAGTTGCAGGATCAATAATTGGTGAAATGCCAACAGGGTATCTTGTCTTTCCAGACACATTAAGGTCGTCAAGTGTCATTGTACATAGAATTGCACACGGATCTTCCTCTCTATGAGAAAGATGAGCCGCTTTCCCATGGAAATCAGCTTCTTTTACCAAGGGTCTTTGTATTGCTGCCTCAATAGCTGTATATTCTGTCTCAAGGTCGGCACCTTGAAGTCTAAAGCTTTTTTCTAGACGCCTACTATTTGCATATGTTTCAATACCAACAGGCACAACTCCAACTTCTAGCAAAGAGTCATATAAGGCAAGACCGTCTTCTTTATCATTATTAAAATATATTTCCCATCCGCTCTCACCAACATAGGAAATTCTGGCCGCCCAAACATCAACTTTTTTACCACCTGATAGATTTAAAGTTAGGTTTTTTGCAGATACAAATGGAAAGTTCTTAATATCAATCTCGTTAGGATTTATAAAATTACCTAAGGCTTCAACTGCCTTAGGTCCCCACAATCCTAATGTAGCTATGTCATGAGTTCTTATATTTATGTCTGCATTTAATCCGTTATCATCTCTGTAATTACGTAAAGTAACCCAGTCACGATTACCATCGGCACCACCAGTCACAACTCTATAACTGTCATTGCTAATGCGAGAGATTGTAAGGTCTGCATGAACTCCACCATCCTCATCTAGGAAGTTTGTATAAATAACTTTACCCTCAGGAGTATTACCACCTACCTTAGCTACTGATAAGTATTCCAACATGCGTTCAGCATCTGGGCCTTTTATATCCATGATAGGAAAGTGTGATAAATTAATCATGCCTACAGAATCACTCATGGCAAGATGTTCAGCATTAGCAACATCATATGGTACGTGACGTGTATCCCACTCATTTTCTCTCACTGGAACTTCTTTAATATATTTATCAAGTTTTTCTCTATTACTTATGTAAGCAAGAGCTCTTTCCCAGCCTGCAACTTCATTTTCAAAATGTCCTCCAAGTTCTTTTTCCCTTTCATAAAAAGGACTTACAAACATTTCTCTCTGAGTAATATATGGCTCCCTAGGATGGACAGCAGGAGTATAAATAGTTTGAGAATTTTCAAACGCTCTTGTTTTGACATATTCCTTTTCTTTTTGATGTGGGTAGAATCTTGATATATCAAATGAATGCATATCCACTTGTGTTTTTCCATTAACCATTGCTTCTGCGCAAAGTCTCGCGCAACCTGGACCATCTTTTACCCAAACAGCCTCACATAGCCAAAAACCTCTGACTTCAGGACTCTCACCAATCAAAGATCCTGCATCAGCTGTTACAGAAAGTAGTCCATTGAATGAACTTTTTTCATCCCATCCTAATTCACTAAGAATTGGTGTAGTTTCAAAAGCTTTCTCTAAGGGCTCTGCTATCTCCTCTAGTTCCAAATATCGCATTGAATCAGATAACATAGTTTTATCAGGATTGCCTATATCTTCAGGATCGACTAGTCTAGGATTTTTGTCCTCATAAAAACCCCATTCGAGCATACCTCCATGAAATTTACCTGTATCCCTGACATATGCAGAGTTACCTTGATCTCTTAGAAGAGGATGTACAAGCATCTCTTCTGTATCTTGTATTTCTTCATATGGCCCAAAAAATAACAATGGATGTTCAACAGGCATTAATGGAACACCAACACCGGCCATGTCGCCCATTAAAGGCCCCCAAATTCCAGAGGCAATAACAACTTTATCTGTTTTAATAGTTCCTCTATCAGTTTTAACTCCAACAATCTTTTGATTCTCTACTTCAAAACCAGTAGCCGGAGTATTTGTAAATGTTTTTAGAGCACCTTTATCTTTGGCGGTCTCAACAGCAAAGTTAACAACTTCTTGGGATCGTGGAACAACAAGGCCTGCATCTGGATCCCACATAGCACCAATCATAGAATCCTCTTCAAGTAATGGAAATTTTTCAACTGCTTCTGCTGCAGATATTAACCTTACATTTGTACCAAATGCTTTCCCTGACGCAACTTTTCTCTTCAATTCCTCCCATCGCTCATCGTCACCTTTACGGCAGATTTCTAGACCCCCTTTTTTTAAAAAGAAGCCGTTATCTTCATAAAATTTCCTACTAAACGAAGTTGTCCAACAACCTAATTTGTCATGTGTTGTGTTGTAAACAAAATCTGATGCGTGAGCAGTTGATGCAATATCTGAGGGAATTATTGTTGATTTTTCTAATCCTACAATATTTTTTTGGCCGAGCTCAGCTAACCAATAAGCTAGCATTGAGCCAACAATACCACCAACACCTACTATTACTACATCTGCTTTTTCTGGGAATTTTGAGTTAGATTTATCTGACATATTATCGAAATTAAACTCTATTTCTTATGCTTTGTAAATCAAAAAATAAATAGGTTAAACAGACAAGATTTATGTGAAATTCTTTAATCCAAAGCCTTAAATCCTGAAGCTATTTCATAGTCTTCATTGTTAAAGAATTTGTCCATTTGAACCAAAAGCCACTTTCTATTTTCGGCATCAGACATATCCAAATGCTTTTCATTAATTAATGTTGTTTGATGTGATTTCCACATTTCCCAAGCTTCAGCAGAAACAGAATTCATGATCTCAATTCCTTTTGGGCCTGGCATTGGTGGTACTTCTAAAGCTGGCAATTCTTTATTTAGTTTTTTACACAAAATTAAGTTAGACATGACTATCTATTATATTCTTTATTGGTTTTGGAAGACCATATTTATGAATATCACTTTTTTTTATCCATTGATGCTCAAGGTTTGTTTCAATCGCAAATGGTGCTTTATAGTCGAAAATATTAATTGTTATTTCTAGATCTAGATGAGAAAGAGCATGCTTAAATTTTTTTGTATTGCTGTGTGTCGGTTCTTTAAAAATCGTATTAGATAATCCGTTTTTATCTTCATAAGGGATCCACAAACTTTCCCAATAAGTTTTTGCATTTTTTCTGAACAATAAGAACTCACTCTTTGAGTGTGCAAGTGTGAAGAATAATTTTTCTTTTCTCTTTTGTCTTTTTGATTTGTTTACTATTTTTAACTCTTTGAAAGCAGTTTTACATGATGACGTTAATGGACAATCTGAGCACATGGGATTTTTATTACTACATATGATCGCACCCACGTCCATTATTCCTTGTGTGTATTCAAAAATTTTTTTCGATGGTGTATATGTTTCAGACATATGCCATAAATTAGCAAGTGATTTTTTATCTTGAAGATCGATGTCATCATGCCTTGAGATTACTCTTTTAACGTTCGCGTCAAGTATTGGTGCTGGCTTTTTATAGGCAATTGAAAGAATCGCTCCTGCAGTCGACTTTCCAATCCCTGGCAGCTTTATCAAGTCATCAAAATTTGAGGGAAACTTATTCTTATATTTATTTTTAATTATCTCTTTTGTGGCATAAATATTTTTTGCACGCCTGTAAAATCCAAGACCTGTCCATAATGCAAGTATTTCCTCCTCAGTAGCTTCAGAAATTGCTTTTAAATTTGGAAATCTCAACATAAACTTTTTGTAAAATGGAATTACAGTTTTTACCTGAGTTTGTTGCAACATGATTTCTGATATCCATACTCTATAAGGCGTAATATTTTTTCTCCACGGTAAATTTTTCCTTCCATTTTGAAGGTACCAATTATGTATAGAGGACGAAAACTTTCTAGCTCTTGTTTCCATTAAAAAAGATTATTTCGTTGCATAACTTTTCCATTACTATCGAAAACATAGTGAATAGGGGCTCCAGTTGGTATTTCAAGTTTTACGATATCTTCGTCTGTAACATCATCCAAAAACTTTATGAGCGATCTGAGTGAATTACCATGAGCTGCAATTAGTATATTTGATCCATTCTTCACTAAGGGTTCTATTTCTTCTCTAAAATATGGGACTACTCTTTCGCCTGTCTGTTTTAAAGTTTCACCACCAGGAGGTCCCTGATCATATGATCTTCTCCACATCTGAACTTTTTCATCTCCCCATTTTTTTCTACATTCATCTTTATTTAGGCCTTGAAGATCTCCATAAAATCTTTCATTCAAAGCTTTATTTTCAATAGTATTTACATTTTTTTGATTAATTTCACTTAAAATAATTGAGCCGGTTAGTTGTGCTCTTATCAAAGCAGATGTATACAAATAATCAAAATTTATGCCAAGACCATTAATTATTTTCCCAGCATCTTTAGCTTCTTTTTCGCCTTTTTGAGTTAGCCCAGGATTTTCCCAACCAGTAAAAAGATTTTTTTCATTCCATTCACTTTGACCATGTCGAACTAATATAAGATTTCTTTGTTTCATATTTTTAATAAATCTATCTTATTTTAATGGATAATATGCACATGGAACTAATTAATTTTTTAATAGAACGTTATTATTTATCTCTACCACTTTTAATAGTTATTTTTTTATTAATATATTCATCTTCAACAAAAGGAGGTAAAAAAATATCACCACAATTTCTTATTTCATTAGCAAATAATGAAAATGCTTTTATTGTGGATCTAAGAAATTCAGAACTTTTTAATCAAGGACATATTACAGGCTCAATAAATATACCTTTTAATAATTTATCAAAAAGATTTAATGAAATACCTGAAGACAGCAAATCAATAGTTTTGGTATGTGATATGGGGAATGTTTCACCTAATGCTGGTGAACTTCTTAAAAAAGAAGGATTCAAAGATTTATTAATTCTTAGGGGCGGAGTTAATGAATGGAAACTTCAGAATTTACCTTTGATTTAAATTCCATGTTCCTTCATTTTTTTTGATAGGGTGTTTCTTCCCCAGCCTAAAATTTGAGCAGCATCGTTTTTTTTGCCATTAGATCTTTCAAGAGCAGTTTTAATTAACATTTTTTCAATTTTTGTTATTGCTATGTCAGATAATCCTGACTCAATGTTCAATGAGACGTTTGTTAACCAGTTCTGCAAACCATCTTCCCACGAGGATGAAGGTATGTCTGTCATTTCAAAATCTTTTACCTCAGTTGGAAGGTCTTGTGCTTTTACACTTTGAGTAGGACTCATTAATGTAAGCCAATAGCAAACGTTTTCTAATTGTCTAACATTTCCAGGCCAATCATATTTTTGTAAAAGATTCTTTGCATCATCTGACAATACTCTTAACTCTTCATCAAGCGAATCAGAATAGTTTTTTAGGAAAAATCTACAGAGTTCTTCAATATCATCCTTTCTTTCTCTAAGTGGAGGAACTTCTATTTTTATAACATTTAATCTATAAAAAAGATCTTCTCTAAATTCTTTTTGAGATACTAGATTATTTAGATTTTGATGAGTTGCTGCAATAATCCTCACATCAACTTTAATTGGAGTATCTCCGCCAACTCTGTAAAACTCTTTATTTGATAATACTCTTAAAAGTCGTGTTTGAGAGTCAAGAGGCATATCGCCTATTTCATCTAAAAATAATGTTCCACCATTAGCTTGTTCAAATCTTCCAACTCTCTTATCAACTGCGCCTGTAAATGCACCTTTTTCATGGCCAAATAGTTCTGATTCTACAAGTTCCTTTGGAATATCCGCCATATTCAGAGCTATGAATGGCATATCGTGTCTAGGACTATTTTTATGAAGTGATTTGGCGATAAGTTCTTTGCCTGTTCCAGATTCACCTTGTATTAAAACAGTTGCAATAGTGTTTGATAGCTTGCCAATAGACCGAAAAACATTTTGCATTGGCAATGATTCGCCAACAATATCGAGCTTAGTATCTTTCTTTAAGCCTTTTGTCTTAGGCTTTTCCTCCAAAGCCCTATTGATTATCTTTATAGTTTCATCAAGATCAAATGGTTTAGGAATATACTCAAATGCACCTGATCCAAAAGAATCGACAGCAGCTTGCATGTCAGCAAATGCGGTCATAATTATTACAGGAAGATCCTCATAATTATTATTGATATGTTTTAAAACATCATAGCCCAGCATCCCAGGCATCTGAACATCAGTAATGATTAGATCTGGCTGATCTTTTTCAAGATCTTTAAGTAAATCCTCTCCATTAGAAAATATTTTGGTATCAAAACCTGCATTTCTGAGACTTTCTTCAAGAATTAAACCTATTGCCTCATCATCGTCAGCTACCCAAACTTTATGCAATTTTAATCTCCTTGTTATCCATTCTTAATGGTATATCGATTGAAAAGACTGTTAATCCCTTGCTAGATTTAAATGAAATTCCTCCACCATGCATTCTGATAATATCCTGCGCTATTGATAAACCAAGACCAGAACCATTTTTTTTAACTGAAACTGTTGGGAAAAATATCTGTTCATGCATGTCTTCTGGAATACCTTCACCATTATCGATAATTTCAATACTGCAAACAGTAGAGTAGAGCGATCCATTTACTGGATGACTATATCTGATTCTGGATTTTATTTTTATTTGAGGATTAGATTCATTTTCTATAGCTTGTTGAGCATTTTTGACTAAATTTAAAACTGCTTGAACAAAAAGATTTTCATCACCATTAATTTCAGGAATACTTGGATCATAGTCTCTTATTAGTTCTAAATTGTCTTGTTTTTCTGCATCTGCTAAAGCAAATACTTTTTCTAATGCTGAATGTATATTAAAGAAATCTAAACTTGGTTTTGATGGAGGAGTTAATATCTTGGTAACAATATGATTTAATCTCTCGGTCTCATCAATAATTATCTTGAGGAACTTTTTTGAGAACGAATCATTTAATTTTTTACTCAGTATTTGTGCACTTCCCTTAATTCCTGACAATGGATTCTTAACTTCATGTGCTAAAGTTCTTGCCAAGTTTGCTGCAATTTTCTGCGTAGAAAATGTTTTTGTTGAATCAATGATTTTATTTAAATTGTCTACACATGAAACTTCTAGAATTAAAATTTCAAACTGATTGCTCCATCTAACTGTTAGATCAATTATTCTTTTAGTATTTGTTTTGAAGTTTAATTCGAAGTCTCTCTTTGTTTTTGAGCCTTCATTTCCAATTGCTTTGTTTAGGAAACTTGAAAGATTTAACTTCGATTCTTCAGAGAATTGATCGGTAACTAAATATTTTTCTTTGTTATTAAGAACCCAACCTTTATTTAATGCAGAGTCGTTTAACCAAAGAACATTCAGACCGATATCTAAGATTATAATTTCAGACGACAGCTGATTTAGGAAGCTCAATTGTAAATTATCTAATTTCATGAAGTTAGATGCCCTATTTATATAAATAGGGCATTATCTTAAACAAATTTATTATGTAAGAGTTCCTACTATGTGAGATAGTATTTTGTATGGATCTGCATTTGAAGCAGGTCTTCTGTCTTCAAGATATCCATTCCAATCATTTTCAACTGTAGCAACCGGTATCCTTATACTTGCACCTCTATCACTTACACCATATGAGAATTTCTCAATGCTTTGAGTTTCATGCAAGCCCGTAAGTCTCATATCATTATCAGAACCATATGAGGCAATTCCTTCTTCATGCACCGCACCTAATTTGTCACAAATTGATGAATATAATTCTTCGCTACCACCAGTTCGCATTGCTTCATTTGAAAAGTTAGTATGCATTCCTGAACCATTCCAGTCACCTGTCTTAGGTTTTGGATGTATATTTACACCAACACCAAATTCTTCAGCTATCTTATAAAGCATGTATCGACTAACCCATAAATCATCAGCAGCTTTAATTCCTTTACCAAAGCATTGATATTCCCATTGACCAATAGCAACTTCAGCATTTGTTCCTGTTAGCTGTATTCCTAAGTCCAAACATGCCATAAGATGCGCATCAGAAATTTCTCTACCAGAAACATTCCCTGCACCAACTGCACAGTAATAGGGTCCTTGAGGTCCTGGTTCTCCATTTTCCCATCCTAATGGTTCACCTGTTTCTGGATCTGTAAAGAAATACTCTTGTTCGAAACCAAACCACCATTCATCAGTTACTACTTCAGCAGCAGCTGCCCTAAAGTTAGATGGATGAGTTGTATGATCTGCAGCTTGGACCTGTGTCATAACTAAATCATGCCCATTTGGGTTTTCATAAGTTTGAACTGGTAAGAGCAAACAATCTGAACTTCCACCTTCTGCTTGTTCCGTGGAAGATCCATCAAAAGACCATTCAGGAGGTGTTTCATCCTTGGTAGCTTTCACTTTACTTCTCATCGATGGCTCAGGTTGATAACCATCAAGCCATATATATTCATATGTTTTCATTAATTTCTCCTAATAATAAATAATCAATTTAAGTGAACTATTGTAAGCAATAAAAAAATAATTTGCACTATAAATGTTAAAAAATTGCATTATTACAGTGCAAATAAGTAATTATTGCTCAAATTAGATACAAATTAATGAATTTGTAAGAATTCTTTTATTTTTACAAGTTTGTTTTCAAATGATGAATATGAATGATTTCCACCAAATAAAATATCAATGTGAGAGCCTCTGAAGTATGAGATTGTTTTAATGTAATCTAGAACTTCATCTCCAGATTCTAATAAAACAAGAGTCCTTTTCTTATTGTTAAAGCTATCATGCGAAATTGACCTAATATATTTAATATCTTTTTTTGTAATAGAAAATTTTTCTCTAGTAGAAAAATTTTCATTTTCTCCTAAATAAATCTCAAAGCCTTCTAAAGGAGGTATTGCCGGATTAATTAATATTGCTTTTGATCTATGTAACTGAGAAAAATAAAGCGCATAATATCCACCCAGTGAGCATCCCATGAAAGCAATATTTTTATTTTGCTTTACAAGATTTTCTATTTGTTCAACAGCTTCTTTAAAGTCATTACTCAAGTTAGGAGTATAGATTTTTATATCTTTATAATTTGAAGAGATATATTTCTTTATAATTTGAGCCTTCGAAGATTCTGAAGAGGATGCAAATCCATGAAAATATAAGATTGTTTGTATCATTAAAATTTATATTTTAATCTCTGAGCTGATGCCAGATATAAATATACTTTCAAGCCATTCAGTAAAAAATCTATTTTGTTGAAGTTTTTCATCCTTAGACTGGGTATCTGAAATGTTAATAAAAAATGGAACCGCTTTTTCCCCTTGATAGGATACAACTTCTGCAAGCTTTGCATCTAAGGATATCTGAATTCTTAAGATAAAATTATTAAAGTCATTTTTTAAACTCTTTTGTTTGGCTTCAACAATTAAAGTATGTTTTGTTTTGTGAATTGTTTTGAAAGTAATATCATATGAACTATCGTCAGGATTAATTGTCCTAAAAGAATATTGATTTTTAGAGAAGTTATTAAGAATTTTTTTTAATCTTAAATAATTAGCCTCACATACGGTCTGTTGGTGGGCGGTTTTCGGTAATGTTTTTAACATCTTTAAATTTTATATTCTTTATTAAATGGAGTATATCTTTTGCAAGCTTCTAGGTAGCGTTTGTTTTCTATTTTCTCTCTGTTACAAAAATCTAAAATGGCATCTTTAAAATCTTTACGCAAAATATAGTGATACGAAAATGTGGTTATAGGCTCAAAACCTCTTCTTATTTTATGCTCACCTTGAACACCTGGATCAAATTCTTTCAAACCATTTTTAATACAATAATCTATGCCTTGATAATAACAGCATTCAAAATGTAACGAATCTATATCGTATTTTGCACCCCAATGACGCCCATAAAGATTATTTTTATCTTTATAACATAATGAACCTGCAATTATCTCATCATTAAGATGAGCGAAAAAAATTACTGGATTCAATGTATTTTTGCTTTTATGAACGAGATTAAAAAAATCTTTATTTAGGTATGGTCTTTGAAGTCTTTGATCATAAGTATTTCTGTAGAAGTAATAAAAAGTTTCCCAATCTGATCTACTGATGTTATCTGAATCTTTGACGCTAAATGTAATACCAAGCTCTGAAATTTTTTTTCTCTCATTTCTAATATTTTTTCTCTGCCTAGACCTGAAAATTTTTAAAAAATCATCAAAGCTTGTGTAATTTTTATTATTCCAAATAAACTTATGCCCAGATCTTTCAATTAATCCTTTTTCTAATAAATTTTTTGATTCTTCTTTCTCAGGAAATAACACATGCCATGTCTCAATACTTTTTTCTTCCATAAAATTGATTACCGCATCAATGAAATTATTTGATTTAGAAGAAATTATTTTTCTTGTTTTACATGGCGTAAAGGGTATTGCGGTTAAGAGTTTCGGATAATATTTTCTTCCAGCTCTGTTTAATGCATATGACCAAGAATGATCAAAAACAAACTCTCCTTGGCTATTATCTTTTAAATACAGGGGCATAAATCCGTTTAATTTTTTGTCTTCAATTGAAACGAGATGATTTGGTTTCCATCCACTGATTTCACTTACTGAAGAAGATTCCTCCAGAGCTCTTAAGAAATCATAATTGATAAATGGAGAATCATTTTCATTTATCATTAAATCAAATTGATCTTTGTTAATACTTGAAATATTTCCAGAGAAATTAAAATCTATTTCCATGTAAAGTCCTATCCGATAATTATTATTTCAAAAGCAAAACCTAGGACGGTTAAAATTCCAATGAGATTATTTATCTTAAATGCACCTATAAAATCTTTATTCTTAATTAGTTTTTTTTGATATATAAAAACAATAAAAATTGATAAGAAAAATAATACGAAATAATACGAAAAGGAATTTATTATTGCAATCATTAAGATTGCTGCGTAAAAAAGCAGATGCAGTATCCTTGAAATCATAATGGCCTTATCACCCCACAAAATTGCAGTTGAATTTATACCAATTTTTTTATCATCCTCAATATCTTCAAGTGCGTAATAAGTATCAAAACTGATTATCCATGCAATGACTCCAAGATAGAGAATTATTACTGAGAATGTAATTTGACTTGTTATCAAGGAATATCCAATTAAAACTCCGGACCCGAAAGTTATTCCCAAAATAAATTGTGGCGCAGAAAAAAATCTTTTTGTAATTGGATATATACAAATAAGAAAGGCAAAAAAAGTGGCAATTTTAAAGGTTAATGAATTTGTAAGTAAAAGCAACAAAATAGATAACAGTCCTAAAACAATAAAAAACATCCATGCCTCAAAAATAGTTAATGCTCCTGTTGCTAAAGGTCGGCCAGCCGTTCTAGAGACTAATTTATCAATTTTGTAGTCACTAATATCATTTATTACACAACCACAAGATCTTACTATTACGGAGCCAATCACAACAATCATGAAATCTTTAATATTCAATATGTTTTGGGTTCCAGCTAACAAAAAACCTAAAAGGGAGGGCCATAACAATAGATATATTCCAATAGGTTTATCGACTCTTGCTAGTTCTCCAAAAGATTTTATTTTTTTATATGACATAGGTTTTATATCAAAAAAACTTCCATTACTGAAAGCGGCAATCCATTAACATGATATTTAGATTTTCTTCCCCAATGCTCGTTTTTTAAATATAAGAATTTGGTAAACATTGTTTCTTTTTTTTGAAATAGATTTTTTTCAAACAAGATGTCTCCCAAAGGCTTGCTCCCTAACTGGCCTAGCTTTTTTAAACCATTATTAATTGTAAATATTGGAATATAAGACTTTGCGTAAACTAAAGGGTTCTCATTCCCTAACAAAATTACTTCTCTGACCTTAATATCGCCTTCAATATTATCCAAAAAAACTTTGTCATCCTGCTTGATTTGATCAACTTCATCTCTAATCAGATTAAGTTCAAAATTATGATTTAATTTAATTCTTTTAGTAATCGGTCCTTTTTCAAGAAGCCATGATTTAATTTCTTCATCTGAAAGTAAAACTTCCATGTCATCCTCGTTAACCCATTCAGAAATTTGTTTTAGCTGCATTAATTTAAATAATTAAATCTGATATTATAGCCTCCTAAATTTAAAGCAAATAACTTAATTTAAACGTCTTATGAAATATAAAAAATGGGAATGTATTGTCTGTGGTCTGATTTATGATGAGGAGGAGGGCTGGCCAGATGACGGTATAGAGCCAGGGACAGCATGGGAGGACGTGCCTGAAGATTGGTTATGCCCTGAGTGTGGTGTAGGCAAAGAAGATTTTGATATGATAGAGATCACATGACGCAACTAGAAACACCTAAAAATCTAACCAGAAATGTCTTAATTGGAATGTTTGCAGGTGTATTATTTGCATCATTATTTTATTACTCTCAAGAATTTATATCGCAGCAAATTTTTTTATTTGCGGAAAAATACGTTTTTAATCTTGGTGGCCAAATATTTAAAAATTTACTTCTTTTAATTGTTGTTCCACTCGTATTTTTCTCCTTAGTTTCAGGTATTTCATCTTTATCTAATATGGTAAAGCTAGGATCTATCGCAACAAAAACCATAGGACTTTATCTCTTGACTACAGCTTTTGCAGTCATAATCGCTATCTTTTTTGGATGGGTATTTAATATCTCAGGATATGAGGGAGAAGTAAGTGCTTATATTCCACCATCTGGAGATTCAAGTTTATACGGCACTGTTATAAAAATATTTCCAAATAATATTTTTGGTGCATTTGTAGAGAACAACATGCTAGGAATAGTTTTTATAAGCGTATTATTTGGCATTGCTTTAAATCTAACCGATGAGCTTACAAATAATCTTTCAAAGAACTTTGAGAGATTAAATATTGTTTTTTTAAAAATAGTCTTGATCATTATGGGCTTTGCTCCTGTTGGAGTTTTTTGTCTTATGGGAAGCTATGTAATGGACCATGGCTTAGACATATTTGGTGATCTGATCCAATATGTGCTTATACTGATTTTCGTATTATTTTTTCATTTAATTTTTACCTACTCAATTATCTTAAAGTTGTTTGCAAATCTAAATCCGATAACTTTTTATAAAAAGATGAGAAATGTTGCACTTTTTGCTTTTTCAACATCTTCAAGTGCAGCAACAATTCCTGTAACTCTTAAAACTGTTTCGGACGACCTAGGCGTTAAAAAAGATGTTTCATCATTTGTAATTCCAGTTGGAGCAACCATTAATATGGATGGAACTGCAATAATGCAAGGATTAGCAACAATGTTTATAGCAAGCACTGCAGGAGTAGATCTTTCTATGGTTGAATATGTTCAAATAGTTATGCTTGCAATGGTTGCTTCTATAGGTGCTGCAGCAGTTCCATCGGCTGGTACTATAACATTAGCATTAATCCTTAGCTCTCTTGGACTTCCATTAGATGCAATAGGACTAATACTAGCTGTCGACAGGATTTTAGACATGATTAGAACGTCGGTTAATGTTTGCGGTGATGCTGCTGTCTCATGTATAGTAGCTGTTTCAGAAGACGAATTAGATTATCAAATTTATAATAAGTAGCTATTAAAAAAAGGGGATAACATGGAAAGTTTTATTATTGGACCAATGACACCTTGGGGGCCATTTGCATCAGGTTTTATAGGATTAATTTTTGCTTTTGTACTTTATGGATTAATAATGAAATATCCTGCTGGCAAAGATTCTGTTGTGAAAATAGGAGATCAAATTCATCTTGGAGCAAAAGTATTTATGTTTACAGAATACAAGATTCTCGCTCCCGTTGTTTTAGTGCTAGTGGTTGCTTGTGGTTTTTCGCCACTCGGATGGTATACCGCGATGGCGATTGCAGTTGGCGCTTTATCCTCAGCAATAGCTGGATTCATTGGTATGTATTCTGCCACGCAGGCAAATGTTAGAACAGCAACAGCTGCTGAGAACTCAGGTGCAGAATCTGCGTTATCAATTTCTTTTTTTGGCGGATCAATAATGGGCTTGTGCGTTGCGTCTATGGGTCTAGTTGGATTAGGCGGCTTGTATTTTTATTTCACAGGCGCTATGGATGATCCTGATAAAATTGCTAAAGCATTAGAGGGCTTTGGAGTTGGCGCATCTGCAGTTGCTCTATTTTCAAGGGTTGGTGGCGGCATCTATACAAAAAGTGCTGATGTTGGCGCAGATTTGGTTGGAAAAATAGAGGCTGGTATTCCTGAAGATGATCCAAGAAATCCTGGAGTAATCGCAGATAACGTTGGGGACAATGTTGGCGATATTGCTGGAATGGGTTCAGATATTTTCGAATCATACTGTGGAGCAATGATTGCTTCAATAGCTATAGCAGCAACGGTAGGAAACACTGATCTCATGTTCTTGCCACTATGGTTAGCTGCACTTGGACTATTTTGTTCTTTGATTGGTATTGGAATAGTTAGATCACAAGTTTCAAGATCTCCAGCAGTTGCACTCAGACTTGGAACATTTTTCTCGCCAATAGTATTTTTGATTATTGCTGCAATGAGCATAAGTAAGTCACCAAATATTGAAATGAATATATTTTACTCAGTGCTAACTGGGGCCGTTGGAGGAATTCTTATAGGATTAATAACAGAATATTATACAGGTGGCTCTACTGAATCTTCTCCAGTTGGGAAGATTGCTAAATCTGGTGAAACTGGTCCCGCAACCGTGATGATTACAGGCTTGAGTGTTGGCATGCAGTCAGTTGTAATGCCATTATTTGTAATCGCAGCCATCATTGGTCTCTCAACAAATTTCTCAGGATTATATGGTGTAGGTATTGCAGCAGTTGGAATGCTTTCTACAGTAGGTATAACCATGGCTATTGATGCTTATGGTCCTGTTGCTGATAATGCAGGCGGTATCGCAGAAATGAGCGGTATGGATAGTGAAGTTAGAGAAATTACAGATTCCTTAGATGAGCTAGGAAACACAACAGCAGCAATTGGTAAGGGTTTTGCAATTGGAGCTGCAGCACTTGCAGCTTTAGCCATAATCGCTGCATATATGCTAGCAACTGGTATCGAGTCGCTCTCTTTGAATGATCCGAGGGTGTTAATGGGTATTTTTATTGGAGGTTCAATACCATTTTTAGTTTCATCAATCACTATGACTGCAGTTGGTGATGCTGCTTTTGAGATGATTGAAGAAATAAGAAGACAGTTCAGAGAGATCCCTGGACTTCTGGATGGCACTGCAGAACCAGATAATGCAAAGTGTGTGGATATTGCTACTAAGGCCGCTTTAAACAAAATGCTTTTACCTGGTGCGATAGCAATTCTTTCACCAATAATTGTTGGTTTTGTTTTAGGGCCAGTCCATTTAGGTGGTATGTTAGCTGGAGCATTACTTGGATGCGTTTTAATGGCATTGATGATGGCAAATGCTGGCGGCGCATGGGACAACGCTAAAAAATTCGTGGAGAAGGGAAATTTTGGAGGTAAAGGAACGGAGACACACTCAGCAACAGTAGTTGGTGATACAGTTGGAGATCCATTTAAAGATACATCTGGACCAGCAATGAATATTCTTATAAATGTAATGGCAATTGTAAGTTTAGTAATAGCACCTTTATTGAGCATCTAATAAGTTTTGTTA
>Ga0207985_1000193_pt1 | contig 16037 bp, 16 predicted proteins | sample ETNtaG_3_FD_185761 | JGI IMG/M metagenome (GOLD analysis project Ga0207985, IMG submission 185761) | Marine microbial and viral communities from oxygen minimum zone, Eastern Pacific Ocean - ETNP201302SV84 (SPAdes) (version 2) | ecosystem: Environmental > Aquatic > Marine > Unclassified ...
AAATTCCTAAAATTTTTTTTGATTTTTTAATCTTTTTTAGATAGATTTATATTACTTTTTATGAAGAAAATCTTTATAGATGATCATTATAAGAAGTATTACGAGATAACCCTTGAGACAGGAAATCTGGAAACAGATTGCGGAGTTTTCAAGGGTTTTCTCATTTATTAACTTTTTCTGAATTTCATTACCGTTTAAAATCTATTTACCTAGTATTTAATGCTCTTCTACAAAATATGTTTAGTAATCAGAACAAATGCTCCCTTATTTGTTGGTATACACAAACCCCAGGAACCTTGTCTCTTGGGGTGTTCAATTTGAGAAAACTCGCTAATATTTTTATAAAATGGTGAACCAAAGCAAATTCCAAATCTTACAAAATGAATGTAGCGATTGTGTAAAATGTTCCTTGTCTTCAACAAGGAATAACGTTGTCTTTGGTAGAGGTAATCCGAGCTCAAAACTCTTTGTAATAGGTGAGGGGCCTGGTCAACAAGAAGATGAACGGGGTTTAGCATTTATAGGAAGGGCTGGAAAAATGCTCGATAGTGCATTTTCGTCTGTTGGAATTGACACTAATAAAGACTGTTACATATCAAATATTGTTAAGTGTCGACCGCCAAATAATAGAAAGCCGTTAGCAAATGAAATCAATGAGTGTATGCCATGGCTAAATGAACAAATTGATTTGATTAAACCAAAAGTTATAGTCTTAGCTGGTTCTACAGCGGTTCAATCATATCTGAATACTTCTGAGCCAATTTCAAAATTAAGAGGCAAGTGGATAGTTAAAGAAGATATCAAGTATATGCCAATTTTTCACCCATCTTATCTTTTGCGAAACCCTTCAAAAGAAAAAGGTAAGCCAAAATGGTTAACTTTGCAGGATCTGAAAAAGGTTAAGAAAGAAATTAACTTAGTTTGAAAATTCTTCTTTAGTGTTTATTAATAGCGATATAAATATGAACACAGCAGCAACAATCACATTTGAATTAAAGGATTCATTTAGAAAAATAACCCCTGCTGTCACTCCAACGATCGGAACTAAATAATCTACGGATGCAACTTGTAGTGCACTGACTCGTCTAATCAGCCAGGTAAAAGCAGTAAATGCACTAAGATTTGAAACAACTAATGCTGCAACTCTAACAATTTGAGATGTTGATAATTGCTGAGGTGCAATATCAAAAATTAGATACGCAGCGATACTTAAGATAATTACTAAAGGATATTGATATGTAAGCCAAGTCGCTACTTTATATTTAGGAGCATATTTTCTGTTAAGCACTGTTGCTAAAGAAATACACTGTACACCAAAGAATGCTAAAGTTCCTCCAAGTAAAATATTTCCATCATTTAATAACCCTGTTTCACCTGTAATAAACAAATAAAAAATTCCAATAAATCCTACTACTATTGCAACGTACCTAAGTTTTGAAATTTTTTCTTCTTTTAAGAGCACTTTTAACCATAGAGCTGTGAATACAGGGGCCGAACTAATAAGTAAAGTTACAAGTCCAGAAGAAATATATTGCAACGCATAAATAAAGAACCAACTTACAGAAAATACAGAAAAGGCTCCAGTTAGAGTCGCTTCTTTAAATATCGTTATTTGAAATTTTTCACGTATGAATAAAAAATAATTCAAAAACAATATTGAGCCAATTAGTGTCACTCTCAATGTAACTAGGAATATTTCATTTACCCCTTCTATTAATAAGCTCCTTGAGAGAACATTGCCTGATCCCCACATAAAAGCAGCAATTAATATTGCACCAATAGCTTGAAGTAAGGTTGGCTGCGCAATATCGGTTTTTTTAGTTGAATTCATTATTGAGATAGTAATCTATCTTAAAAGATAACTTTTACTGTAAATTGCTAGTAACATTTAACTAACGGGAGCAAAAGCTGAGAGGGTCTAAAAGACCGACCGTAAGAACCTGTTAGGTAATTCTAACGAAGGGAACTCGGACTCAAATCCCATTACTTTTATAGGAATGAGGTATGCATGAATGAAAATGCAATTTATTTAATAGTTGTATTAATTTTGACTTGGATCTACTTTCAAACAAGAAGTTTGAAGTCTAATGAAAACGAGTATTTTGTTTTAAATAAGTCAGAGGGTGTACTTGGCTTAAGCTTGAGTTTTTACGCAAGTGGAATGGGGCTTTGGATTCTCACCTCTCCAGCTGAAGTTGCATGGTATGGATTAGGATATGACATTTATGGTTATGCTCTTTCAGCAGCTACACCATTTATATTGATTTATATCTTTGGTCCTAAAATTGCCGATTTATTGCCAAAAGGAGCAACCCTTGCACAATTTGTGGAGACTAAATACGGCAATATTGCTCAAAAAATTGTTTCAATAGTAGCAGTGATATACATGGGGGCATTTTTAATTGCTGAGTTTGCATCAATTAGTTTTGTTTTTGAATCAATATCGTCAGTGCGTGGAATTCTAATAAGTTTGCTTATTGGAATAACAACATTGGCATACCTTTTTAGACATGGTTTTAAAGCTTCTTATTTTACAGATAGGCTACAAAGTTATGGAATAATTTTATTACTAGCCATTGTTCTTACCATTTGGTTAAGCCAGAATAGTCTTTCTGAATTAGTAACTTTTGCAAATGCAGGAGGACTAAACTCTTTCGAAACTTTTAGTCTTAAATCTGCATTAGCTGTAATAATTGCTGTAACTGCCGCTGAGGTTTTTTCGATGGGTTACTGGCAGAGAACTTTTTCAGCAGAAAACTCAAAAGCAATTAAACAAGCAAGTATTTTTTCTGGAATCGGCGCATTCTTAACCATTCTAATTTTAGGAATTGGTGGTGCAGTTGGTGCAGGGAAAGGCATAGAATCACCTGCATTAAGCTTCATTGAACAGCTTGATTTAAATAATTTTACAATTATATTGCTTGTTTCTCTGGCAACTCTACTTGTAACGTCGAGTATTGATACTTTAGAAAATGCAATCGCATCAACTATTTCGCTGGATATCCTTAAGAAAAAAACTGAAGAAGCAAAATTAATAACATTATTAGTAGTATGTGTTGCATTAGTAGTTTCAATTGAAGTAACCAGTATATTTAATGTATTTTTAGTAGCTGACTTATTTGCGGCATGCCTTGTATTTCCAGCTTTCTATAGAGTAAAAAAATCTAGTAAAGATATCTTACTTATAGTTCCATTTGTTGGATCTCTGATTTCTGTCTATCTCTTTAGGTATCTATTTATAGATCTACAAATAAATCCTGGTGGAATTTTTATTCCTACAGACCTTTACGGACTAGCTGACTTGAACACTTTTGCTATTGGTTTGCTTTCTTCAATTGTCATTACACTTGTAGCAGATAAAGCAATCAAATAGAATTAGTAATACATGAAGCCTACAGACTTAAACTCTTTTAATACATTGTCGAACCTAGTTGGGAAAGGTAGCAGTTTATTGGTGCAAAGCACTCGAATGGACTTTGAAACAAACACTTATATAAGTGAAATATGGAAAAGAAGTAATGGTCAGTGGAAAAGTTTTAAGTCGGGAAACAACAACTTTAGTAATCCAAAATTTGGAAATAAAGAAAATATCATTTTTTATATAAAAACAAATAGATCTGTTCAAGATAAAAGTAGATCAAAAAAAATCTTATCAACAATTCATATGCAAGAAGGCAGATCTATAAATACTGTCTTTGAAATTGAGGGTGGTATAAGTAACTATATTCTAAGTAGTAATGGAAAATCTATTTATGTTGTTACAAGTGAATGGAGTAAGGATTTTAAAAACATTGAAGATAGAAACTCTGAACCAATGTACTATGAGAATCTTCCTTTTCGATTTGATACAAGAGGCATAATTTACAACAAGAGAGCTCACGTTTATGAAGTAAATATTCAAACAAGAAAATTTACAAAATTAATTGATGGTGATACTAGAGATATTATTTCCATTTCCTCTTTAGTTGAGGAAGAGAAAAATATTGTACTTTCTTTTGATCAATACAATCTTAAAGGCACCATGCTGGAAGAGAAAATTGGAGCAATAGAAGGGTCAAAAATTAAAGAAATTTACTCCAAAGGTAGTATGGGAAATCTTTTCTATTATGAAGATGCTCTTCATGCCGTAGGTTTGAGAAAAAGATTTGATTGGCCGACAAACACTAATATTCTAAAAATTTCAAACTCGGGAAAGGTATCTTTTAAGTTCAACTCACTTGATAGAAATGTAGTTAAAGCGGAAGTAAACGATTCTATTCTCTACTTTTTATATGAAGACTCAGGAAAAACTTTATTACGAGATGCTACAAATAATATCGACCTAGTAAATTCAGAAATTACGATTAAAGATTTTGCCTTCAATAATGAAAAAACTTATGTTATAGCAAATTCATTTTCAAGTCCTGATGAAGTATATGAGTTAAGTAATGGTCAACTTTCAAAAATATCAAAAGCTAATAATTCTTTTAATAAAAAAGTTAAAACGTGGGATTGCCAGTATAAAAGAATTGATACTGGCAAATCTGAAATAGATACGTGGGGAATTTTTGTAGGTAAAGATAAACCAACAATCTTAAATATACATGGTGGACCTGCAACCCAGTATGCTTTTACTTTTTTTGATGAGTTTCAAACATACGCCTCTGCTGGCTTTAATGTAATTGCTTGTAACCCAAGGGGTTCAAGTGGAAGAGGTCATGATTTCTTAAGAGATGTCTGTGGCAATAAATGGGGTGTAACGGATATGCATGATGTTCTTACCTCATTTAAAAACATGAAAAAAATAATGGGCATTACAAATAAAAATGATGGGATAATGGGTGGTTCATACGGAGGTTTTATGACATCTTGGATCATAAGTCATAATCCTAATATGTTCAAATCTGCAATTGTTGAAAGAGCGCTTCTTAATTGGGAAACAATGGTCGGAACATCGGACATAGGAATAGGTTTTCCTGAAATGTATTTGCTAGATGACATGGATAAAAATATAAATTTATATAGAAGGAAAAGTCCTATCACTTACGCATCTAATATTAAAACTCCGACCCTGATACTTCATTCACAAGAAGACTACAGGTGTCCAATAGAACAAGCTGAGCAATTATTTTCTAACCTTAAAAGAAGAGGTGTGAAAACAGCAATGCTGAGATTTCCAGGGGAAAGTCATGAACTTTCAAGATCTGGAACCCCTAATCATAGAAAGCAAAGGTTTGATCACGTAATAAAATGGCATAAAGATAATTTAAATTAATTTTCGTCTTCACATCCGCATTCTGGACACATCATTTTTCACCTCCCTTTTGTTCTAATCTAATAATTGCTCGATTTTCATCAGGTCCCTTCATAATCATTTTTGCCATCATGCCATATTTTTTCCTGATTATATCCGCAGCCTGCTTTTTAATATCCCCATCCTCTATAAGAGATGCTTCTAGATCAAAACTTTCTGATAACTTTTTAGAGCCATTTTGATTGGTAATATAAATTGTTGCTTTACCATTGTTTCTAACTCTTTTTACTTTTCCAGCATTAAGGCTCGTTGTTACAACTAATGAGTCAGAAAAACTCGCAACCCATACCGGTGTTGTAATGGGTGTTTTGTCTTTTTTGTATGTAATTAGATTTATGTATTCAACACCTGAGAAGTCTTTTAGATTCATAAATTCAGTTTAAAAATAATTTAACAATAGTTCAGGAAGTTGCTTAAATCTTCTTGCAGTGTCATCTTCAGAAAAGAGTATATATAAAAGCAGCACAATAAGAAGTACTCTTGTTGGAGTTATTTTTCTAAACATAGAAATATGCTAAATATTTTCAATACAAAAAAAAGGGATTTTATAAAAAATCCCTTTTTTTTATGCGTTATCTATTCACAAAGATTTTATGTTGGAGTATCTCCTTCATTAAAATCTATAAACAACTTACCTGCATACACAGGTCCCATATAAGCTACTGTACTTCCATCAAACAGTTCGGACTCTGATTCGCTGTCCAATGCTGCTTGTAGTTTTTCAATAGCTGCGTTCATGTCCTCTTCGGAATCCCAGAAGTTCCAGCTAACTGCGCTGCTTCCATCAAAAATAGCTCCAGTTACTTGAAGGCCTTCTGACTCTTCATAAATCGGTTCTACTTTTTCTTTGAGAAAACTTAAGACTGCGTCTGTGTCTTTTGCAACACCAACAACCAATCTTAAGTAGCTTGGTCTTGTACTCTCTTTGGCCATAGTTTGGTAGACCTTACCGTAAACTGCATCTCCTTGATAAATTACAGGAGGTGCTGCCATCATTCCAGCTGCTTCTGATAATACTCCTTGTATTTTTTCTTCCACAGCTTCTACAGCTTCTTTACTTTCATAAGCAGCCAAATTAACGCCAGAAGTCTCCCCTGTAATAGCTGCCATCATTGTTAAAAGTCCAGGTGTGCCATCAAACTCTGGCATCACTTTATCTTTAACAAACGATATAGCGTCATCTCTTTTTCCATCCTGTAAGGCTGGTAATGTAATTCTAAAATACATAAATTCCCTTCTTTTAATCTTTCACTATCATTTAATTTGAAAATGCCTTAGATATTGCAAAGAACCAAACTGGTGTCAATACTACTCCTAAGACGACTTGCAATGGAATAAATGCTGCATCAGGAAACAGTCCAGATAAGAAAACAGCAGTCACTGCTATTATTCCGTATCCAACTGCATTACCAACTGCAGGTCCCCATGAAGGTAAAATACTTTTACCATATTTTGCAAATTGTATATTAAAAGGAGCTATGAACAAAAATACTGCTGGCGTTACATAAAATACAAGGTCAGCAGCCATATCAGCCGTTAAAGCAGTGGTGGTAAACGCATTATGAATTGCTGCTGGAACTAGAGACATTACTAGTCCTACAGCTGAGACCGTATAGCCTAAGCCAATTGATCCAGTCAGTAATGGTTTATCCTTGTCATCTAAAAGCTTTCCTGACAGCCTAATAACACCCATTCCAGCCATTAGCTGCAAAGCGCTTATTAATCCGATTACTGGACCCCATGTTTCGTCATATCCGGTTGCTTCTGGACCTAATACGAAAACCTGGATTAGAAAGTTTGCTAAAAGAAATGCCAGCGCACCTAGTGCAAATCTCCTCCCAAGCTCTTTTTCTTCAGAAGTTATCAATATTATTCACCTCCTGAGTTTTGGAAAGAGACCCCAAGTGCCCATACAGTTGCCGGATAGAGTATTACTCCTCCTAAAACTAAAACAATCAAGTTAGCTGCGTCTGGAATGAGTCCAAATGCTCCACCTACTCCATTAACAGTCACCAGTATTGCAGCGCCATACCCAGCACCTACACCCCAGCTTGGAAGAAGGTTAACTTTACTGCTTCTCAATACTGATAGTGTAAAAATGCCTAAAAATAATGCCCAAACCGGACCGTTGGTTCCAGTTGTTTGCAAAATTTCTGTTGTTGTAAACAATGCATCACTATTGTTTTCATTTAATGGTCCTGCAAAAGCGTCTTGCACAAAGATACATTGCGTAACAAATGCAATAGATCCTGTAATTCTTACATATGGGTTGTTATCGTCTCCAAACAACTTTGTTGTTAGTGCAAACACAAATAACAAAGCAAATCCAGTTACAACATTCAGTACCGAAATTACCGGACCCCATGTTGCATCATAACCAGGATTTGCTGGATCAAGAGCAAAAGCTTGGATTAAAAAGCTTGGAATAACTGCAAATACAAATATTCTTGCCATGCTTGAGCCTATTTGAACCTCTTTATTACTTAACATAATTTCCTTTCTATATTTTTCCTACTGGAAAATCAACGTAATTCTTCCATACATTGCATTCTCCAGTTAGCTCTTTCGGAGCTTCTTTTATTAAATTTGCGACAGCGTCTTGAACGACATTTGAGATTACTTCAGATGCTGCGTGTGCAGCATCATGGCTAGTCCAAAAATTGAAACTAAACCCACTGTTGTCATCTACTTTACAAGCTGCTGTAGCAAATATACCTTCAACATTTTCATACGCCGGATAAACAGTATTTGTCATAAACTCAGCAATATCATCATATGTTTTACCTTCTTGGGTACCACCACCTAAAACAAATCTTGCAAAAAATGGGTCTTCTCCATCTTTAGGAACCATAATATATTGTTGTCCAGCAACCATAGGTCCTTCGAGTATTGTTGGTGGTTCAGTTATCAAATCGGCTAAACCAGAAAGGTTTTGCTGAAACTCTTCCATTGCAGATTCTTTTGCATCGTTGTTTGCCCAAGTAGTCCATGCCATAAGCTGTCCAGCATTATTAATACAAGCTGCCGCACCAAGCAGGCCACTTACTTGATCATAAACAGGAATTGCTACATCTCGGAAATAATGAAGAGCGTCTTCTGCCATTCCTTCTTTTGGGTTTGCCAACCCTAGTCTTACATACATAATTTTCCTTTCTTTTTATTCTTCTCTCTTGTTCCAAGCCGTATATGTTCCAACCCCTATTCCAAGAAGCCATGAAATATAAAAAATTAAACCGATAGGAAATGTCCATTCAGGTAAATTATCAAAGAATAAATTGTCAAAGAAATAATCGAATCCAATAAAGAAAAACAGACCTAAAGATCCGGTTATCGCCATATACCTCCATATGTTTGAAACAACACCCTCAGCAACGACGTTAAATCCAATTATTGTTATCAATATAAACAAGTAAATTCCATCAGTATTTATTGAAGCATCTGTTCCAATGTAAGCTGTGTCAAAGATCCCAAAACCCAATGCTACAGCTGCAATCATTGCTGTTCCAGTTTCCCAACTTTTTGGTACATTGTTGTTTTCAACTAATTGGTAACTTAATAAAATTACATTGGCAAAAGCAATTGCTCCAAAAAATGCAATCAATTTATCTAAACCATTTATTCCAAGTTCAAGAGCGCCATACACCTCAGAAAAAATAAACATAATTGCTGATCCTTTTGCTTGTTGTTTATCTGGTTGTACAAAAAATGATTTCATCGTTTTAGCCTCTTTTCTTTATAACTATTCCCTTGTGTCTTTAATTGTTGTAAAAAAGCGATCAACTGCACCGGAAATTAAATCGCCATTAGTCATTCCATTTTGAAGCCAGTCGGTTATTCTCTTGTCAGCCATAACTTTTTCTCCTACTTCTTCAGTCTCTCCCATTGACTCATATGTAGTTACAAATAACATCTTGTACTGATCTCCCCATCCTTCTTTGTAAATAACAGCATCTTTACCAGTGATTTCTTTCCAAAGATCTGCTCCTTCAGATAACCATTTTTCTGCTTCAGCAATTTTTCCAACATTTATTGTGAATTCTCTTGAGTTAGTAATAGACATGATTATTCAACCCCTTCGCTAGATGCTATTTTGTCTCCCCAGGCAAAGTAGTTTCCTAAACTTAATCCTGCAATCAAAGAGACCCAGCCAATTAAAAATAAAATATCGAGTGTCTCTGGAAGTCCATACCCAAATAAATCAGAACCAGTTCCAATAACAATTATTAGTGATCCTAAGATTGTTAGATTTTCAAAAACTGGTCGTACTATTCCATTACCCCTAAGAACAGCTCCGTAAATTAATTGATTGAGGGCCCAGAAAAAATACATAGGTAAAAAACCAGTTTCTTGGTACTCAGGTGTCATTTCAAGAAATGTTCCAACTAATATAACGGAAGCCAAGACACCACCTGCTGTTTTCCAATATTCTGGAACATAGCCTTCTGCCAAGTAATAGCCCGAAGTTACGATACCGAAAAGTGAAAATCCCCAAAGAAAATTTATCAAGTTCTCTACTGGGTCTACATTAAATAGTTCAAAGTTTGCAGCTAAGGCTACAATGTTTACAACCAAAAATACTAATGAATTTTGTCTAGAAAACTCGCCAATTGGTTGAGTAAAAAATTTTTTCATAGGTTAACCTACCTTCCATAAGCTCCCCCTAATTTCTGACGTAACTTAAGTTCCTTAAATTACATGGTTATTCTACAAAAATATAATGAGGCTTGTATTAAATTTTGTAAAATTTGTATAAAAATTCTACAAATTACAGCCTTTCAAGAACCAGAGGCTTTACTTTTTCTCCTATTAATGAGTATGTCTCCATTAAATCTTCATGTGTCAAACCAGCATTGTCTATTTGGAAAGTAAAGCGAGATAAACCACCTAAAGCTTCACTGTGCCGTATCAATTTTTGAGCAACTTCATCTGGTCCGCCTATAACATAAGCTCCTAAATCACCTATTTGTTGTTCAAATCTCTCCATAGTAACCGGTGCCCAGCCACGTTCTTTTCCAATTTGATCAAACCAAATTCTGTATCCCGGATAATACCTCTCAATAGCTTCGTCCTTTGATTTTGCTACAAATCCCAGGGAATGAAGTCCCACTTTAAGTGAGGACTTTTCATGGCCTGCCTTTTCTGCAGCTTCGTAATAAAGATCTACTAAAGGTCTAAATCTATGAGTTTCTCCACCTATAACTGCAATCATTAAAGGGAGGCCGAGTGTGCCTGCTCTAACAAAAGATGCCGGTGTGCCACCAACTCCAACCCATACAGGTAGTTTTTCTTGCAGCGGTCTTGGATAAACTGTCTGGTTTTCTAAAGGTGGTCTAAATTTACCAGCCCAAGTAACTTGTTTCTCGTCTCTTATTCTTAATAAAAGATCGAGCTTTTCAGCATAGAGGTCGTCATAGTCATTAAAATCTAAACCAAAGAGAGGAAATGCTTCAGTGAATGAACCTCTTCCAGCTACTATCTCTGCTCTTCCGTTTGAAATTAAATCTAATGTTGCATAATTTTGAAATAATCTAACTGGATCCATTGCGCTAATAACAGCAACAGCACTTGTTAGTTTTATACTATTTGTATTTGCCGCTGCGGCTGCAAGAATATTATGTGCTGCTGAATCTAAAAACTCTTCTCTGTGATGTTCCCCAAGACCGAAAACATCTAGGCCTACTTTGTCTGCATGTACTATTCTCTCAATTAACTCAGACATTGCACGGGCATCGTCCTGAACAGTGCCTCCTTCATTAGTTTGAGTTTTTTTTGCGAATGAATCTATTCCTATTTCCATGGAAATTAGGAAATATTTTTTAAAGTTTTTACAAGACTTTCTATAAGCATTTCAATATGATCAATTTGGACACTTTCATTTGGTGCATGTGCGTTACCTAATTCTTCGTCAGCTGCACCGACTAATACTAACTCTGCATTAGGAAACTCTCTCACAAAATCATTAGCAAAAGGTATTGAACCTCCGACACCGATATAAGCAGTCTCATTTTTCCAGATTGAATTAAAACTATTAACCAATTCTTTTGTAAATGGTTTATTAGGATCTGCGACTACACCGGAACCTTTTGAGTTTGGAATAAATTTAACAGATGCATCCCACGGAATATTCTTCATTACATGTTCCTCAAGCATCTTCATTGCATGCTCTGGGTCTTCTGTTGGAGGAAGCCTTAGACTAATTTTTGCACTCGCTTTAGGAATAACTAAATTTACTGCGTCTTCAACTGCTGGTGCATCAATGGCTAATACATCTAGAGCTGGTTCTAGCCAGAGTCTTTTTGAAATGCTTTCAGTATCAAAGAGATTTATTTCATCTGATCCAAGCATTTTTTTCATAAAAGATTCTTCAAGTTCTGTTACTTGCATATCAGTTGGAGTTAAACCTTCAATCATGAGATCACCTTTTTCATTATGGAATGAAGCAATAATTTTACTTAGCACCATAAAAGCATCTGGAACAACTCCGCCACCGACTCCTGAGTGTATTGGCCTCATTGGTTGATCAACTTCAATAATTGCATCCACAAGTCCTCTTAAGGTTGTGGTGACAGTTGGAACACCGATTTTTACATTTCCTGAATCAGCGATAACTATTACATCAGCTTCTAGGGCTTCTCTATGTTGTTCGATAAAATCTGACATAGTTGGAGAGCCGATTTCTTCCTCTCCCTCTATAAAAATCCTTATATTTACAGGTAAGTCTTCAAGGAGTTCTTTTACTACGTTGTAATGTACGACTACTCCAGATTTGTTATCACCAGAACCCCTTCCATACAATCTTCCATCTTGTACTACTGGATCAAAAGGTGCGGTATTCCATAGACCTAAATCACCAACTGGTTGTACGTCGTGGTGTGCGTAAAGTAAGATTGTTTTTTTAGATGGGTCAATTTCTGTGTGCGCTACCACAGCAGGCATCCCACCTGCAACTTTTATAACTTGCGTATTTAGCCCAAGGTCTGCAAAAAGATTTTGAACGAACTGTGCTGATGTGTCAACGTCATCTCTGTGGTTTTTGTCTGAACTAATAGATTTTATTTCTACCATTTCTGACAATAATTTAATTATTTCTTCTTGAGCCATTATAAATATTTTAAGGTTAAAAAATATTTACTCGTAAGAGATGGCCTCTAGTATATTTTGCCTGGCTGCCCTAATTGCTGGAAGAATTGCGGCAATAACACCAGCGATGATAGCAATACCAATCCAAAGGATTGTCTGCTGGATAGAGACAGCAAATACAGTAAAACCTTCATCGGCCAAAGTTTGTATTAAGCTCCATGCAAAGAAAATTCCAAGTCCCGTACCAAGAGCAGCACCAAAAATAGAAATAATAGAAGACTCAATAAAAATCATTCTCCTTATTTGTTTTCTATAAGTTCCTATTGCTCTCATTAATCCTATTTCCCTTGTTCTTTCATACACAGACAAAGAAAGGGTGTTTGTGATACCAAAAAGAGCTACAAAAATTGATATCGAGAGAAATCCATAAATTACATTTAAAAGTAACTGTATTTGATTATTAGCCTCCTCAACAAGTCCGTCTTCGTCTCTTACTTCAACACCAGGATATTCATCAACAATTGCGTTTATTTTTTCTTCTAATTCCGGGGTTTTTTTGCTTACATTGAAATACAATTCTGTATCAAGTGATTCGTCAGCAAAAAAAGTATTATTTTCAAGAAGTACAAAAAATTCAGCCGGTGGTTGAGTGGTCCAGTCAAAAATGTAGGTGACAATAAAAGTTCTTTCTCCTTCTTCAGGAATTGTTAATACCACCTCATCTCCAACAAATAGCTCTTCTCTTTCCGCCGTTTGTTTAAGTATTCCTAATGCATCTTTTTTTAGGAAGTCTTTTCTGTTTCCAGATATATCATCTGTTTTTACAAGGTCAAAGACAGTTTCATCGACAGCACCGAGAATAAGAGGTCTTTGGTTATACCCAACTACAGTTGCTCTTGTTCTAGAAAGTTTTGTTACTTCTTCTAGCTCTAAAATTTCTTCTGATAAACCTGTGGGGATTCCTGGAGAAACAAATACATTAGAAGCGCTTACTTGATAGTCAGCAAGTATTACTTCACTTATTAATGACTCAGCCTGTGCCTTAAATGAAGTGGTTATAACATTTGCCAAAGATATCAAGGTTAGTCCAATCATTAATGCAGATGCTGTAGACGCAGTTCTTCTTGGTGTTCTTTTTGAGTTCTCTGTAGCCAATTTACCAAGAATTCCAAAAACTAAGTTATAAGCTTTATCAAAAAGAACAACAAATGGCTTTGTAATCGATGGGGTTATTACGGAAATTCCGATAAATATAATACCTGCACCAAAACCTACTTGTTGCAGAGAAGACAAAGTCGGAAGATCTAGGAAATCGTATAAAACCCCAAACAACATTCCAAACCCAGTAACAGAAATAAGCGAACCAAAAACTAATCGAATAAATAAGGATTTTCTTCTAGGTGTTGAAACACTATCTCTAATTGCCTCCATTGGACTTACTTGAGAGGCTTTTCTAGCTGGAAGTAAAGAAGAAAGAATAGTAACGGTTATTCCAATGATTAATCCTGTTATTGCAGCTTCTGTTGTTAAAACTAGTGGTCCATCTGGTAGTCCAAACTCAAAATATTGCAACCCTTCCTTAACTGCAACAGCTAAACCAATACCAAGAGCAATACCCAGACCAGATCCAATTACAGACATGAAAAGAGATTCAGAAATTACTAGTCTATAAATTTGTCTTTTTGATGTCCCTAAAGCTCTAAGTAGCGAAAGCTCTTTTGTTCTTTGGAGTAAAAGAATTCTAAATGTATTTTGGATGATAAAAGCACCAACAAAGATTGCGATACCAGCAAATACGTTGAGTATTGTATTGAAAAAATCTAGGCCTTGCTTGATAGAGTCAGCTTGTTCTGCCGCAGCTTCTTGAGCATTTATTACATTTAAATTTTCTGAATCTAAGTTTGTTATTTCAGTTTTAACATCGTTGATGTCAAAATTATTTTCTATAACTACATTTATTAAATCTACTTCGCCTCTTGAATCTAATAATTTTTGAGCAGTCCTAAATTCAAATAGTGCAAAAGTTGCCCCACCTGGCGCACCTACATTAGCAAACTCTGCAATTCCCACAATCGTAAATGATGCTGGGGTTGCACCAGCCAAAACTGTGACTCTATCTCCAACAGAAAAATCATGATTTTCTGCTGTCACAACATCCATGACTACTTCTTTTGTATTGGTTGGTGGCTCTCCTTCAACTAGTGACCATTGTGCTGCATACGGATTGCTGTCCCAAGCCGCCCCAAATGTTGGAGCAAAACCATTAGAAATTAATATGGTTTCACCGTCTACAATTTTTATAAATTGAGCAAAACCCAATACCTCACCCCAAGCAGCTTTTACGCTTGGTAGATTTGAAATCTCCTCAATTCTTTCATCGGATATTTTTTTAACTTCAAAAGAAATTGGCCCTTGACCACCGTCGCCACTAAATCCCTCAGCAAAATCTTCCTGTATTGGCTGCACTACTAAATCAACTCCCTCATAAATACCTGAGAACAAGTTATCAAATGCAGATTTATTACTTTCAGAAAAAATATTTGAGGCAATGATGACTGCTACACCAAGAATGATTGATGATGTTGTTAAAAATATTCTGACTGGATAAGTTCTAAGGTTTTTCCAAGCAATTAGAAAAAGCGGGCGCTTCGTAAATCCAAACATTAGATGTTAGTTAAAGCAGTAACCTCTGCAACAATCTCTTCTTGTGTTGGTTGGTCTAAGTCGCTAGCAATTCTTCCATCTTTAAGCATTATTACTCTATTGGCATAGGAAGCAGCGTAAGGATCATGTGTGACCATAATGATTGTCTGGTTAAGCTCATCAACAACAGATTTCATGAAACTTAAAAGTTCTTTGCTTGATTTTGAATCTAGATTTCCGGATGGCTCATCTGCAAAAATTACTTCTGGCTTAGTAGCCATTGCTCTAGCAGCAGCCACTCTCTGTTGCTGTCCACCAGATAATTCATTGGGCCTATGTGTTAATCTGTCTCCAATATCCACTGTTTCAACTACCTGTTTGACCCATTCCATATCTGGTTTTCTTCCTGCAATAGATGCTGGTAGTGTAATATTTTCTTCAGCAGTTAAAGTAGGGATTAAGTTAAAAGCCTGAAAAACAAATCCAAAGCTGTCTCTTCTAATTTTTGTTAATTGTTTATCGTTTAATGTTGATATATCATCTTCTTTTAGAAATATTTGACCAGATGTTGGTCTGTCTAATCCTGCTAAACAATGAAGTAAAGTTGACTTTCCTGAACCGGATGGACCCATGATTGCTGTAAACTCATTTTCTTTAAATTCAACATTAATATTGTCTAAAGCGGTAACGCTTGTTTCTTTTTCACCGTAAACTTTTTTTAAATTGACTGAGTGAATTATCTTATTCATGAACTCAATACTAGGTTATAGATAGATATATGGATATTTTGATAATTTCTATTAACAAAAAATTTACAAATATAATTTTGAAATTTTATAAAAAACATCTACATTAATAACAATGTATAAAGTAACAAATTGGAACTGGTGGACACTACATATGTAAGTGCCTAGTTCTATGATGTTTTCTAAAGCCGGGCACAGCCCGGTTTTTTTATTTTAGGAGGAACAATGAGCGAACAATATAAATTTTTATTATCAGAATCTGAGATGCCAACACA
>Ga0207985_1000194_pt1 | contig 16025 bp, 25 predicted proteins | sample ETNtaG_3_FD_185761 | JGI IMG/M metagenome (GOLD analysis project Ga0207985, IMG submission 185761) | Marine microbial and viral communities from oxygen minimum zone, Eastern Pacific Ocean - ETNP201302SV84 (SPAdes) (version 2) | ecosystem: Environmental > Aquatic > Marine > Unclassified ...
TTATCAATACCACCATCAATAACCACGTAGTAATTAGGTCCTAACTCTACTCTACTAACAAGTTCAGCACCCTTTACCATAACACCAGGTTTATTGACTCCTCTATAAACTTTTCCCATCTTCTGAAAGATTAAATCATTGACAGGATTCTGTACTAAGATAACATCACCTTTAGGAACTATGACAATATCTTTTGATCTATATGGTTTCTCCTCATGACTATATCTTTGCTCACAATGAAAAGAAAACTCACCAGTTCTCTGATGAGATAAAAATATATGGGCGAACGATGTAGGGTTTGAAGATGCTTGTGCCCAGTTGTCATACTCACCCTCAAACCATTCTATAAATTCCACTAGAATATAAACGTAACAATAAAAGCATAACCTATCAGGAGAGCACACATACCACTCAGTACCTTATAGTATTTCTTTATAGGTGTACCGAAGTATTGTTGACCAATCATCAAACATTTATGTGCTGGTGATAGTAAGTAACCTGAGTATTCGGTTGCTAAGAACCATACCAGATACTGTTGACCAAATATTAACACTAATGCAGAAGTCATACCTGCATACTTACCTGATGATCCCATAATATATGCTGCTATCATACCAACAATAGTTACAGGTATGATCATTTCTGGTGTTGCTGACTTAAGATATACCATAACAGGTTCTTTTATCATACCAACTACACCACCTAGTGCTAAAACTATTGTAGATATAATTGCAAACTGTTTATTAATATACCTACCCCATCTCCAATCTTTACATAACCATGCATAGTAACAACACATAGCAGCAAACCAAGGGAAAAATAATATAGCACCTGCCTTACCTACACATAATAAGAACCATATCGTTGCTATGAAAGGTGCCCAACCTCGTAGTGCACTTCTCCAGTTAAACTCTCTAACACTACCAAGAGATGGAACAACACTATAAGGATCTACTCTAGTAAAAATAAACCACCATGTATATCCAAGACATATAAGGAGAGGTATGAATGTATAACTTAACATCTCTCTATAAGTTATACCCAATGCTGCCATGGGAAGAATGATTGTCTTCTCTAATGGTGACCACCAATAGTAATGGTGTGTTGATAAGTAATCTATAATTCCATAGTTACTTCTATCTCTTTTAGTAGGTGGTGCAATAGCATCCAGTAGTGGTGCTGACAATGCAACTCTACCTGGTATAGGTAGTACTCCACCAAAAATAGAAGTAACAATAATCATCAAACGATTATCTTTTATATACTTCTTCGCTAAAGAATAAACATCATCGAGAACTCTATACTCTCTGATATATCCTCCAAGAATCATAATACCAAAGATGTAACCCATGTAGAGTTCTTTCTCTGCTATTGATTCAAGAATTTTGATCATGATAAATTAAATGAAATAATAGTCCGAGGTTCATCGGATGTATTTATAGGTGCTTCATGTAGTATGAATGATGGGAACATGAAGAGGTCACCTTCTTTAACCTTAGGGTTGAATATGGGTGGAACTACATCCATAGGTGCAGGATATGGTCTGTAGAATGTAGTTGCTCTATGAACCTCAGGATTAAACTGAGCGTAGAACACTGCTGACCATCCTTCCATACCATGGTCATGTGGTGTGTGGAAGTCACCCTTGTAGGTTGTCTGCCACCATAATCTGTTGACTCTTTCTACTCCCATATCTTTTGTGAGAGGAGCAATGTAACCATGAATTAAATTTAAGAACTCAATGTGTTCATTGTAATCAAACTCATCCCAGTAACTAGTAATAACAGAATCGTCAGTGTTCTTAGGTACTTTCTCTGGATTCTTTACCTTAAGATTAGAAAGGACAGATCGTTTATGATCTGCCCATTTGTCTATATGAATGAAATAATATGGAACTTTAAACATAGAATGTACATTACGGATAAATCATATACTCAAGTAAATCAACTTCTACTCGATCTAAGATAACATTATAATCATCTTCTGGGTCTTGATATAATTGAAGACCTCGATCTTCATAGAATCTGGTTAATTTCTGATACAGTTTGGGATATTCGATATCAAGTGATACGTTTCCTTCTACAGCATCATTGAGTTTGGCAAGTTCATCTTTGAACTTTGAATAAAACTTTGTACTAGACATAGTTGTATCGTAACAGATAGAGTTTACTACAAGTTAACAGGTTTGTCAACCGTCCATTTCTTTTAGACGGTCTTCAAGATACTTTATCAACTCTTCCCTCCACATCATTAACTCTTCGTAGCACCCTTGATTATAGGCACATCCACGCAACTTTGTATCTGGTTTGTGGAGAGATTCTAGCAAGATGATTAATCCATCTCGACGTTTATCATGAGGTTTGTACATCCTGTTCTTGTTATTTATTGAATGTTACGATAGATACTGAAAGTAATCCTTTCGGTAATACCGACCTAATATATTTGAATTATAGTATGCAGGTGCACCATCTGTCAAGCTTTCAGTTAATACATTATTAGTAAATAGCAAGCGTGTCTCTTCATAGTTTGTCTTACCTAGGGTGGTATGTAAACTTAGAATCTCTCTACGAAAATGTTCTTTACCTAGTTTCTTTATATCTTCTTTCAACTCTGGACATGAACCGTAATATTTCTTCCAATCAGATTCTTGTTTTGATTTTCTTTTATGTCCTTTCTTCTTTCTAAAACTCCAGAAATATTTCCGTCCGATATACTTTTTAGATGTTGCACTGTTTGTTATACAATACACAAATCCATAGTAACCATTGATATGTTCTTCATTAAAGATCTCATCTTGATACCACCATGGATTGTCGTACATAATAACACTATCACTATGGTTATTTAGCTCGTACTACTCCACCTGTCTTGGTTTCAAGTAATTGAACTGCAATCTCATCACGAATTTGTTGTGTTAATGCTTCTTGATAATCTTTATCTAATTTATCTTTTACTCCTGTGAACTCTACCCAACCAAGGAGACCCCACCAAAATATTGCAGTAGCACCACCAATGATGCCAAGTATAGGAACAACTTTCTTCATGTTTTTAAATCATATGTAATAATTATTTTCTTCCACGTCATACCAGATTTCTCATCTATGCATGTGGATCTTTCTAACTCTCCACCTAGTTTACGTGTAAGAGTCATTATTTCAGAGATGATATCATCATCACTATTGTCAGGTGTAATTACGACTTTCATTCTCTATATGCCATACGAAGTATATAGTAGATGTATAATGATACCACTACTACCAGTATGAATACCATCCATACCACACCCCATACTACCATTATACTTTCTCATGTGGAGGTTCCCATATCCTCCCTTCCATAGTTTTGTTTCTTATTATTATTCTATTGTTCTCATAGTCAGCATTGAACTCTAAGATGTCTTCGTGACCCCAACACATCTCACCATAGAGTGCATTAAGTTTTGACATGTCTTGCCATAAATCGTTTGGTACATTATCCATGTCTCTTAAAGAACTCCTTTAATGTAGTTTGATATCCACGACCAACAGGAGGTTCTTTAATCCCCTTCATCTTCTTGTAGTCGTTGTGCATCGCTCCAAGTAACCATGCCTGTGCTAGTTGATGAGGTCCCTCTTTCAACAATTGGATTTGAAATTTCGAGAGACCAGCCTTCATCTCCAAATATTCCTTTCTCCACGATGTGTGGGGTGCATTGAGTGTCATGTTCCTCCCATTGTTTAAGAAGATTGTCTGCCTGTCGGTCAACATCTTTCATAGTATTATATATTTTAGCATCAATCCATTTCTTTTTCAAATAGTCAATAAACCCTAACAATAAAAATGAGATGGGGAAGCGTTGCTTCTTCGCCCATCTCTCTGCTTTAGCGTACCAAGGATCTACTCCTTTTCCAAATTGTTTCTCGAACTTAATCATAAGGGTATGGTAGGTTCTTTTTATCTAGTTCAAGTTTTAGTTGTCTTTCACATTCAAACTCAATTTGAAACACTGCATCTTGGAGATACTTTTCAAACTCATTGTCCTCAAAGAGATCATGTAGATGTGCTACATGCTCAAGTGCAAACATCATTTTAGTTTGCTTATTCATTGCCATCGTTTTCTCCTTTTGAGTTGTTCAATTTTATCTTCTAGTGTACGAAGATCAATAGGTGGATAATATCTCTCCACCTTATTTGTATCCCATGATAATAAAGGAATAGAATGTAGGTATGGGAATGCCATTTAACCTCCAACTAATTTATCATAATCATCAGCAGCATCTAGAATTGCTTTCTTACATTCCTCTAGATCCCACTCTATCTCAGAGTTTGAATCCTGAGAAGGTGTCTTTTTTAACGTCTTGTTTGATTCCTCCGACGACATAACTTTCTACCTCTGTCTCTTGTGGTGCAACCTGTAAACCTTTGGATGATATCCAATGGGCAGTCCATGGTAATGGATTGTTCTTAGCAGGTACATCATATATTGGTTTGATACCTATCGCTTTCATACGACGGTTAGCAATCCATTCAACGTAGTTGTGTAGTAGTTTCTCATTCAAACCTATCATGGTTCCTTCTTTGAACAGATAGTTTGCCCATGCTTTCTCTTCATCTACACACTTCTTAAACATCTCAATTACGTTTGCTTCTTCTTCTCTAGCAATTTCTGCAAACTCTGGGTCATCTCCGTCACGGAATTTATTAAGGATGTTCTGCGTGATGACAAGATGTTGGTTTTCGTCTCTGGCGATGAGAGAGATAATTTTAGCGGATCCCTCCATAAGTTTGAGTTCGCCAAATGCAAACGAGCAAGCGAACGAGACATAAAATCTAATACCTTCGAGGATGTTGACATTGGCGACTGCACGATAAAGTAAACGTTTAAGATGCTTCATTTCATAAGAAGCAAGGAAAGTACCTTTACGGTCTTCTTTCCATAGGTTACCTGTATCCCATTCATGTGCAGCATTTATAAAGTTATCGTAAGATTCTGTAACACTTGCTGCCCTTTGTAATATATTAGGATCAGTTAAGATAGTATCAAAAACTTCTCCTACATCAGGGTATACATTTTTAATTATGTATGTGTAAGATCTCGAATGTATCATTTCCATGAACGACCAACACTCCATACATGCTTCCAACTCAGGAAGTGAACAGTAAGGAATGAATGCCATACCAGGTGCTCTACCTTGTACAGAGTCAAGCATGATCTGATACTTCAAGTTAGAAGTAAAGATGTGCTTTTGTTCTGGTCTTAGATCTTTGAAGTCACCAAAATCTTTCTGTAGAGATACCTCCTCAGGTCTCCAGAAATATCCTAACTGTGTCTTTGTAAGACGTTCAAATATAGGATACTTATATTCGTCATATCTTTGTACTCCTAAAGGTTTACCAAAGAACATAGGTTGTTTCTTGGTGTCATGGGGTTCAGTATTAAATACTGTCATCCCAGTTAAGGTATTAGATTGCACAGGATTCACACTCCTCTTCTGATTCTAGGTCTGCTAATAAACACTCTACTTTACTAGGTGTCTCTGGTACATTATCATGCCAACCAACTGTATGTGTTGGTTCTTCTATCTCATCACTCTTCATATCATTAGTATTCTGATAGTATGATGTCTTCCATCCATACTTGTAAGTAGTTAGTAGGTCTTGTGCCATAACACTTACAGGTACATCATTGTCTGGATAGTCAGCAGGATTGTAACTCCAGTTACCAGAAATTGCTTGGTCAAAGAACTTCTGCATAACTGCTACAACATTTATATATCCTGTGTTACCTTTCATCTCCCACAAGAGAGTGTAGTTGTTCTTCAGAGACCCATAAGATGGAACAATCTGCTTAAGAGGTCCTTTCTTTGACTTCTTAATGGACAAGTAATCTCTTGGTGGTTCGATTCCATTGGTGGCATTTGACACAACGGAACTGCTTTCTGATGGCATCTGTGCTGACAATGTTGAGTGTCGTAAACCGAACTCCTTGATGTCATTCCGTAAAGTATCCCAATCATAGTTGAGGTTGTTTGGTATGATGTCGTCTACATCTTTTTTGTATGTATCTATTGGTAGAATTCCATCAGCATACTTTGTTCTTGAGAAGTTACCACATGCTCCTTTTTCTTTTGCTATCTGATTAGATGCTTTGAGTAGGTAGTATTGGAATGCTTCAGTTAAATCATGTACTAACTGCCATGCTTCCTGATCCTCATATGCAACCCCTTGTCTTGCCAAATAATGTGCCAACCCTATGAAACCTATACCAAGTGATCTTCTCGTCTTTGTAGCGGATTCTGCTGCTGCCACAGGATACTTTTGATAGTCAATTAATTCTTCTAGTCCTCTCACAGATAACTCACATAGTTCTTCTAGGTCATCAAGTTTACTTAACTTACCTACATTGATAGCAGATAGTATACACAATGCTATCTCACCCATTTCATCATCTATGTGATCAATTGGTTCAGTGGGTAGAGTAATCTCTTGACAAAGGTTACTCATACGTACTGGATCTTTAAATGAACTATGACTATTACAATGGTCAATGTTCATGATATAGATACGACCTGTCTCTGCTCTCTCTTTAAGAAGATTTAAAAAGAGTTCTTGGGCAGAGACATTCGTTCTCGGAATCTCTGTTTGCCCCTCGTATCGTTCGTAGAGTTCATCGAAGGATTCTGTACCAAAAGCATCGTATAAACCAGGAACATCGTGAGGACTGAATAAACTGATATCTTCATCGTCAATGAATCGTTGATAAAATATTGAACTTAACTGGATACTGTAGTCGAGTTTCCTGACTCTGTTGTCTTCTGTTCCTTTGTTGTTTTTGAGCACGAGGATGTCTTGGATTTCCTGATGCCAGATAGGAAAGTGGACAGTAGCTGATCCTCCTCGGATACCGTTTTGAGTACAGCACCGAACAGTTGCCTCGAACTTTTTAAGGAAGGGAACAACACCTGTGTGTTGAACTTCGCCACCCCTGATTTTACTGTTGATACCCCTGATTCTACCTGCGTTGATACCAATACCTGCCCTTTGAGCGACATATTTGCCAATAGCCATATCACTGCTAAAGATACTATCGAGGGTGTCATCAATATCAACCAAAACACAACTTGCAAATTGACGAATGGGGGTTCTGACTCCCGCCATGATCGGTGTTGGGATGTTGATTTTGTGTCTGCTGATTGCGTCATAATACTTTTTAATGTATGTTATACGATTTTCTTGTGGATAGTTTTGAAAAATTGTAATTGCTATCATCATGTACATGAACTGAGGAGTTTCATATATCTCCCCTGTGCTTCTATCCTGTACAAGATACTTATCAGTTACCTGACGAAGACCTGCATAGGTGAATAGAAAATCACGTTCATGATCTAGATACTCTCCTAGACCATCAATTTCTTCTTGAGTATACTTATGTAGTACCTCGCTATCATATACTTCCTGTTCCACACATGTATTAATATGTGCAAACAAGGTAGGATGATCAAACTGAACACCATACAACTGTTTCCTTAATGAAAATAGTAGTAGACGTGCAGCAACATACTGATAGTTGGGTGCATCTAAATCTATTAGATCTGATGCAGACCTAATAAGTATCTCTTGTATTTCTTTGGTACTGATACCGTCATAGAATTGAAGACCACTATTGATTTCAACCTGACTAGATGATACACCAGCAAGTCCGTCACATGCTAGTTCTACCATCTTATGAATCTTCTCTAGATTCAATGGTTCTATTGAACCGTTTCTTTTATTAACTTTAGTACCGTTGCTCATGCTTTGTTCCAGTCCTTTAATTTAAGAGTTGCTTCTAGTTTGTGATAGGTATTTGATTCTAGCAGATTTTTAATATTATGTCCACTCAGAACCATGTCATTTATGTCCTTTTGCTGAACATGTTTTGGCCAAATGATTACTTGATCTCCTCTGTCAATGGTTTTGGAGATTCTGTTGACGATTTCTCTGTTACGAGGTTCGTTATCATAAACCCAAATATAATCGCTCCAACCAAACGTCCGAGGATCAAGGTCGCTCCCACACATCGCCACGGAATTCTCCAAGAAGAGGGAGTCAAACGGTCCCTCCACGATGTAGATAGGTTGTGTTTCATCAATTTTATCTAATCCATAAATTTTAGGTTTGTCCTCATCAAGCATCACAGTAATGTATCGTAATGCTGATGACTCTATTGCTCTGCCTTGAAAACCAAAGACACCATCTTTATCTTTTAAAGGAATAATAATTCTTGCGTCATCGTATCTAGTGTCAGTAAAAGTTTTCTTTTGCTGATTTGTCCACTGCTTAAACTTCGGGCAGAAGTATAGTTCGCTCAAAGTGTTGCTTGGTAATTGGCGGTCAGCAAGCATCCTTCGAGCAGGATGTGTAATATTTAGATCAGATATTTTCTCTAGATTTGAGAATATATCTTTATTAAAAGACGGTTTCTCAAACTTCAAGTCAGGCAAAGGGATCTTAGTTCCTTTACCTGTGTTACCCTCTCTGTAAGCTTCCATTACATACTCACCATAGAGATCAGGATCCTGATCCTTTAGAAAATTAGACAGCGTTCTACCTACCCCACAGTTGTGACATTTGTATATGAATGATCCTTTGTGGCGATAAAAATAACCCCTAGCACGGTTACGATTCTTTTGAGAATCGCCACAGTAGGGGCATCTAAAGTTAAATAAGTTTTCGTTCTTCCTTGAGAACTTGTCTAATCTACTTGATACTAGTGAAATGTATTTGGTATCAACATAAATCACTGACTACATGTTATAAGTTCTCTCGATTATAGCAGTACTTGTAGCGTTTGTCAATGCTGGTCTGATGATTCTTTGTCCGACTGGAGACACGAGGAAAGAAATAATAGAAAGAGCACCAAATATGCTCCACATTTTCTTTTCCATGACTCTAAGACGGTTATCAACCATACGTATATCCCTTTCACATCCTTTTTTGATTTCATCTGTCTTACGTGTTACTTCTCTGTGTACACTATCAACTTTCTCAAATAATACAGCATCAATACGGTCTTGCTTGTCTAGTTTTTCATTATGCACAGCAAGAAGTTGTCCCATCTTTACAGAATTATCCTGTAAGGACTGAACAACCTTCTCTAATCTTTCTAATATTGCTGCATTGACACCAGACGATTCCATGTTACGTCTCTTTTATAAATTTCTGTAATGTATCGACACCATGGTCTTCAATAAGAACATACAAGAATTGCTTTTGATTATCTTCACTCAGTTGCATCCATGTAAATAACATTGCTTCTTGATCTTCTTGCTTTAATTCTGCAAATCTTTTATTGACTTCAGTAAATGCTGACTGCCAATCAAAACTTTCTTTCTTGTCACTCTTATTAATATCTTTAGAGATCTTCTTCTGACGATCACCTGCTTTCTTCTGATAGTCCTTTGCTTTTGCTTTGGATAACTGTTGAATCTCTTGCTTACGGTTAGCAGCACGCTTCTCACGCTCTTGCTTCTTGTTCATCTTACGTTTCTGTTGAATGAAACGCATAGTAGCACTCACCTCATTGCTACCAGATTTTTCATCTGATGAATATTCTTTGATAGTAGTTTGGTTTTCCATAGTTTGTTCTTTGATCCTAGAGTTTCTCATCCTCTGAAATATATCTATACCCATTTTATTCTTCCTCTTCTTTCTACGAACAGGAGGTTCATCTGGGGGTAAGCCAGCGTTTGCACCGTTACTTGCATTGTTAGTAGGTACTTCTTCAATCACAACGTGACCGTTCTTTTTGAGAGTGAGAACCTTCATAACTTGTTCAGTTCGGTTAAACAGTATTGATCTACCATGACGGTATCATTATATATCTCTGGGTACCTGCTCATGTATAACATGAATGCCTTTAGTATAGACCAGTACTCCTCAGATATTTTGTAGAATAACAATGGTGTAGCAGCTTCACCAAAAACATTGTATATGATGATTAAGTGATTCAATATCAAGTGGAGTTTTAGTACCCCACTGTTTAGATACGTCTTCAGCAATCTCTTAAGATATTTAAATCGTTTGAGATCATCATAGAAATCCTCTTTTGTTACTGCTTGAGGATTGTTGTAATGTTTTATAGCAAAGAATAGATAATTGTCTTCATTCAATTCATCAAAATTCATTTATTAAGCGACACTTATGGTTAAGTCAGACCCAGAACCACCTGCACCTCTTACATCACCAGCAGCGATAGTAAGGTCAGCGTCAACGGTTTGTCCAGAATCTTTAATAGTAGCAGAACCTGCTGTACCTATTGTCTGTGCACCGATACTTATTACCTGTGTTGCAGATGGTACAGTAAAGTCAAACTCTAAACGGTTTAGACCTGAACCACGTGCATAGGTTGCAGTAGCGTTAGATCCACCAGCACCTGTAACAACAATAGTAGGACTGTTTGCTACAGTCACAAGTTCGTTGAATACCACAACAACAGTACCAGTTGCACCTTGTGCAAGAGATTCTTGCTCAAAGAATACTCCAGTAATGGTTGCAGCACCGAGACCTTCAGTAGTTGATGCAGCACCTGCTAAACCACCAATAGAAACTAGGACTTCATCCCAGTAACGTGCAGTGTTTTTGTCGCTACCTTTGTAGTGACGTAGAACCCATCCTTCCTCAGTTGCAAAGCAATCCTCAGCAAGACCGTTCTTATTTACGTTGTCGAGATACTTTGGTTTCGACTCGTCTGATGTAGTTTTTCCCCAGAGAGGCATTGATTTACTCCGTAATTATACAATAATTTTAATCTAAGTATATTTATAAAAATAGGAGGGTTCCCCCTCCTGTTGCTAGTGACTAGCGTGTCTCTAGTGCACCCTTGACTGTCTCAAGAAGCTTATCGTCTGCGGTAGTTTTGGTCAGTTTAACTGCCTTCTCCAGAACTATGATGCAAAGGTCGATGAGTTTCTCACCTAACTCTCCGTCATCTGGAATCTTATTTACTGCATCTGCAACAATCTTCTTAGCGAATGGTAGTAGAAATGATAACATGATCTAAAAATATAATTCAGTTTTATTTATAACCCATTTTCTTCTTTTTCTTTCCGTACCCTTCATACATCTTTTCCACTCGCTCTTTGTAACGTGCTCTAAGTTCTTCTAGGTGTGCTCTTAGTTGCTCGTTAACTCCGTCAGCGTACTTCATTGTCTTCTCACCTTTCTTTTTCTTCTGGTACACGTTACCTGTATCACACTTCTCCTCTTCCATAACCTCATCTTCCTTAACACAGTTAGGAACTGACTTACCACCTTTCATCTTAGTACCTTTTGCTTTGTATCCTTTCCAACAAGAAGGTTTGTCTGGATCTCTACCAATGTTCCTACGTGCTTGCTTAAGTGAACCTTCCTCAACAGATGCTGGTGCAGTATCTGGTATAGTTTCGTTGGTATTATCAATAACTTCCTCAGGATGCTCAATAACAGTACCATTGATATCCTTTTCATGATGCTCTTTCTTCATGCCTTTCTTCTTTGCCATGGCTTTCTTGATGGCTTTGTCTCTAGATCCAAAGTACTCGTCTTTACCTGACTCTACCTTACCATCTCCATCATGGTCTTTAGATGCCATTTTTTCACTAACAAGTTCTTCTTTAACTGCCTTGTTAGCACCTTTAAGTTTCTTGTTTTTATCGAACACCTGATCCATAGGGTCAGTATTGTCCATAATTTGTGGACTTACTTCCACAAACTTGCTTGTTTTTTCTGAGAGTTCAGTTCTCCAATTTGAATACATTGTTTCTTCGGTACTCCTATGCTTATTATTTAGCATTTCTTCAATGCCTTTGTCTTTGTCAGTTTTTGGTATGTAGTTACCCTCTTTCCACATGTCATAGTCAGATCCACGTGCCATATCCTGTGTGAATTTTCTGAATCTATCAGTACCCACAAGACGATGCTTGGCAGATCTACCTTGACCCTTACCTAGACCAGTGTATTTATTCACTGCTTCGGTAATATCCTTTGCCCATGCTCTAAACATATCACCATCATCGGTGACAGCAATAACATAATTAGGACCACGACGATGAATCTTACCTACCTTATCTCCATACTGGACATAGGTACCTTCTTCAAATAAATTACCGTGTCTGTAGTGAGTACGCTTTGCCTCACTACTAAAATTAGAAAATTTCACTCGTCTATCGAAAGTTCAATATTAGTTTTTCTCTCTTTTATATATGCAGATGAGAATATTCCACCTCTGACATTACGTACTTGATTAACACCAAAGGTCACTGTTCTATTCTCATTAGTTTTTCTAGCACCAAGTGTAGGTGAATATTCTGAACTATTAATCAACGAACTGATACTACCAGCATGTATATTCATAGCACTAAAGTTTATAACCAAACTTGCTTTACCTTTTAAAGATCTTTTAGATTCACTTCTTCTAATACTTACATTACCTTGCATAAAATGACTACAATTATTAATTCCAGATTTAGTACCACCACCATTCCATTCAGGTCCTAACACTGCCCTAGTTTGTAGATCACTACTTCTTATATCTTGTGAGAATGATTGATTATCAAAATCTTGTTCGTTTTTACTAGCAATTACTTCTCTAAATTTTTCAGTTTCATGATCAGTATGAATTGCATCACCTGCTTGAGATGAGATACCAGAATACTGTTGGAAATGTTTAGCATTTGAACCCATTTTATGACTTAAAAAACATACTTCTTCCATGTCTTCGGTTACACCAACAAAATCTGCATGTGCTCCACTTGGACCTGGTATAAATCCAATAATATTTGAATAACTTTCCCCATCAAGTGTAATATCTACTGGTGATTCTCCACCTTTATGGTAAATCTCATCATTAATTGTCTTTAATATTTGATGTTCATCAGATGTATCAGGTCCTCTATTTGGAAATTTAGTTTTCCATTTACGTTCCTCTAATAGAGCATTAGTATATGGTAAAGATCTGAATGCATTCTTATCTTTATATTTTACTACAATATGAAATTTTATTGTCTTTAATTTTTCTCCCTCACATGGTTCATATGGAACATTAAATTCTAAATGTCCTAAACCAGACAATGTTCTTTTATTTGACCACATGTTTCTATATGGTATATTATCACTTATTTCGTTTAGTAGTTCATGTCTACTTTTATTAGTACGAAAAAGAAAGGTCATAGAATCCTTTACAATTTTACCATTAGATCTCCATACACTTCCGTTTATCTTTTTCAGATAGAACAGTTGCATCATGCTTGGAGAAACAAACTTCATATCTTTTAAAGTTTGCTTTACTCCACCAACAGTATTGTTAAAAGATTTTAACCTTTCTTCTTTTAGTTCTTTAGTAGATTTCTTTTCCTTGGTATCAACTACCATGACCTTTTATTTTTATTTAGCGGTCACCCCTCTTTCTTTTCTCAGATTTTTCTATGGAGAAACTACCACCAGGATATCTCTTCTCTAGTTTCTTGACATTACCTCGTACAACGTCATCAAATTCAACGTTCAATGCTAGACATGCTTGTGCTACGTACCACATAACGTCACCCAACTCAATAATAAGATGTTCTCTATTGTCGTCGTTCCAAGGTTTACCTTGAAATACCATCTTCTTAACGATCTCAAGAAACTCACCAGATTCAGCAGAAAGACCAACGCCAGCAGTGGTAAGACGTTCAATATTGGCACCCTCTCTGTCAAGTTCACCCAAGCGATCAGCAAGATCGACAAAATTCTTACTGGAATCGGATGTGACACCATCCACGAATAAAAGATACTTATCAAAATCAATCATACTTTTAGATTTTTAAACTTTTGAAATTTATTTAGCACATTAGGTTTAACCTCATCAGAACTGACCTTAGTAATAACTGTAGTACTAGGTGGTTGTTCTATGATGTCATTTTGTGCACTTTGTTCTACATCATACAACTTCATCTTAGATCTGTCAACCCCTATGGCAAATCTCTTGTTCATAGTAGGGTCATTGTATCTATTTTTTAGTTGTTTAACTAGAATTTGATTTAGTTGTTCGGATTCCTCAGTAGTAATAAGTGCAAACATAAAGTCAGCAGTAGCAGGTAACCCAAAGGACTCAGATGTATCAGTAAGATCGACATCACTACTACCATAACCAGAACGAGTAGTTTGCGTTGCCGATATAATTGGGACATTATTCTCGACAGCAAGACCTCTGAGTTCTTCAGCAATCGCTTTAACATAAGTATAGGAATTTACAACAGCACCTTTAAATCTTTGAGATGCACAAATATTTAGATAGTCAACAAAAATTAAATCTGGTTTAAAACTTGTCTTTAATGTCAGTTCATTCAATAATGATTTGAAATGTCCTACATGTGCTGATGCTGTAGGATATTCTTTAATAATTAATTTACCTTGTGTTTTCTTCATCAACTTATTTACTTTACTCTCAAATATTTGCTTAGGTAAATCAGCAATTTCTTGTATATTAACACCTAATAAGTTAGCATCTATTCTCTCTGCAATCTTTTCTTCAGACATCTCACAAGTAATGTACAATACATTCTTACCTTGTAGTAATGTTGCTGCAGCAACGTGACACATGAATAAAGATTTACCTACACCTGTACCTGCAAGTGCAACGTTCAGTGTTTTATTTGATAATCCACCCTTAGTAATCTTATTAAACATACTAAGATCAAAAGGTATCTTCTCTTCTACTCTATTATAGTATTCAAACCTTTCTTGATAGTTAGAAAAGTAATCATGACCTATACGATTATCAAATGAAACAGCGATAGCATCTGAAAGTATAGAAGGTATAGCACCTTTATCTTTCTTCTCATCTTTACCATCTGCTATTTGTATACTCTCTAATAATGACAGATATATTGCTCTATTTCTACACCATTCTTCAGTAGAATCTACTAACCATGTCTGGTCTACTCTTTCATCACTAACTTTATCAATAGCTTCTAGAGAAATCTTAAACTGTTGGTCAGTTAAACTACCAACATTCTGTAAGTCAATTGCTAATGACTCTTTAGTAGGGCATTTCTCATACTTATCAATAAAGTTTGATATTAAATCAAACAATAATTTATTATGTTCTTCTTCAAAGTATTCTTTCTTTAGATATGGAAATGCCTGACGACGAAATTGATCATTCGTCACCAAGTTATTCAATATTGTAAATTCAAGTGAGTTCATTAAATGTAATTAAGGTAGGTGCTAAAGATATACTTGTCCTCCGATATAGTAGGTTGACCTTGATGTGGAACCATCCATAATGGAGGGAATATTATTCCTCTTCCCCTCTTTGGTTTTAGTTTCTTATTGATGCCTAGGAAGTTGGTCTCTCCACCCTCTTCAACATCATTCAAATACACTAGAAATGCTAAGAATCTTTTTGCAGAAGCATGATCTCCTACATCTACGTGGGGTGCAAACTGATCTTCAGTATTCTTATGATACTTTTTAATCCTAGCAAACTCCCAAGAGAATTTCTCTGGCAACCATTGTTCACAACCAACTGTTTTAACATACTTATCCAAGAATGGAGCAACTCTCCATATCATAGTTTCCATCATTGGTTCTTTAAATTCAATCTGATGAAATCTTGGTTTGTTATCATTGTTTTTAAACTCTGGTTTACCATTGTTGAAGTAATCTATTAGTTCTTGACAGTATTCTTTATCGAATATATCATAAACTCTAATAAAATCTTCAACTGTCTTCATTGATCATACTTAAATTCTTTAGAAGCAACTTCATCTAGTGCTTGCATTATTTCGGGGGTGAAGTATTTGAGAGGATCGGCAAGAATAGCAGAAGGATATACGCTAGAAGTGCCAACCACAATACGGTTTCCCTTACGTTCAAAAACTCCATACTTCTCACCCAACTCCAGTAGTCCGTAATATTCGTCAAGTCCCCTTGAGTCAAAAAATAGCCGTGTTGCAATTTGAGTGTTCTCCTTTGTTAAACGTGATTTGTATGTTTTAACCTTGATAATATTACCAATGATCTCTTTACTACTATCTTTCTCTTTT
>Ga0207985_1000195_pt1 | contig 15991 bp, 8 predicted proteins | sample ETNtaG_3_FD_185761 | JGI IMG/M metagenome (GOLD analysis project Ga0207985, IMG submission 185761) | Marine microbial and viral communities from oxygen minimum zone, Eastern Pacific Ocean - ETNP201302SV84 (SPAdes) (version 2) | ecosystem: Environmental > Aquatic > Marine > Unclassified ...
GGAAGATATTTTTTAGGTCAAAATATTCCTTCAGAGTTATTAAAAAACAATATTGAGCTTCTATTTAAATAGTATAAAGAAAAAGGGCTCATTTCTGAGCCCTTTAACTATTTATTTTCTTAAACTATTAGAACAGTTTTAGAAATCAAATGTAACCTGCATAGTACTGTGATCATCAAAGTACTCATTTGCAGTTCTCATAGCATATGAAACATGCATCATGTAATCACCAACAGGAACTGATACTCCAGCTCCTAGTGAAACGCCCCAAAAAGTTCCGCTCCACTCTTCCCAATCTGCGTCAGAAACGTCTGTTGGTTGTTCATCATCACCAATTGTCATTGTTGTTGCTGCACCGAACCATGAAGATCCAAGTGTATATTTAGCACCAAGCGCTAACGTATTAGTTTGATATGAGTGATTAGTAAATGTTGCACTCATGTCTAGGTTGTCAAGCAACTCATATGTTGCTGATAAGTCTAGACTTGTAGGTAGTGCAAAGTTGTCTGCTACGATTCTGAATGTTTCAGAACTTGAACCAGATTCTGATTCCTCAGGAACCATATTTTGGTCAAGGTTAATACCATCGTAGTGCATTCTATTACCTACATTTTTCATTGCTACACCAAGTGTAAGTGGTTGGTTTGGAAAACGATATTGTACACCAACATCGAGTGCCATACCTGTAGCAGTTGTTTCTTCAATAGTTTCTGAGATTAATTTCCCAGCTATACCTACATTCACACGATCTGAAAATGCTCTTGCAAATCCTGCTGTTGCAGTGAAGAAACTTGGGGAGAAAGTTTGTCCATCACCTTCCGGTGCGAAAGATGTTGTTTTTGGAATTTCACCAAAGTCTAATGACTTTATTGTCATACCAAATGTTCCTGTTTCTCCCAATGCTACAACCATACCTGCATGCATCACATCAATATCAGCGATGTATGAGGTGGTTGAAACTGTTCCTTGTAACCCAGAGTTGTGTCTAGCTAGACCAGCTACATTAGTAAATAATGCATCTATACCAGCTACCGTACCAACGTTCGTTCCGCTAAGAGCTACTGTTTCAGTACCAACTGGTATCAGAAGCTGTGAAGCTCCTGCAGTACCTTGCGATCTTACTGTACCAGCAGTAAGCGCTGAAGCTAAAACTGCGCATCCAAGGAAGATTTTAAATGTATTTTTCATTTCTTATTCTCCTTTTCCTTAGTAAACGTCAAGACGTTGTTCTGGTTGAATTACAGCTAACTTAAGGATTTTATCTCCTCTGTTAGTCTCTACATGCGCAATGTACATTCCACTAGCAACTGGAAGTTCGAAGTTGTTCTTCATGTCCCAGTATGTATGCTGTGAGCCTGTATCATTATGCTTAATTGTTCTTACTAAAGTTCCATCTAAAGCAAATATTCTAATTGTAGATGGTCCTTCTTCTGGAAGATGACTAAACATAACTCTTCTGTCAAGAGCATCTCTCTCTTCAGGGTTATAACCATAGTATGGATTTGGCCATACTGTGATGTTGTCTGGATCGTAATCCATTGCCATCATTTCCATTCCGGATGTTGTAAAGCTAAATGTGTCTCTGTAAGATAGAGGTTTAGCCATTCTAAATACAACTGAACTTGCAGTGGTATATCCACTTGCATATGTCGCATGACCAGCTGCAGTAGGTAGCTGACCTGGGTCAGTTGGATCAATTAATGTCCAGTAATCAGTGAACAGCGTTGCTGTTTGATATGGATATCCAATTCCTGCACCACTAGTTGTTACTGCAGTACAAGAACCACCGGATGCCCAACCACAACCACCTGAAGCACCTAAGCTGTTTTCAGCAATATATTGTGCTTCTTTTGCAGGATCATATTCAAAACCAATACTTCCTACAAAGTTGTAAATCGGCTCCCAAGCTGGCGCACCATAAACTGGTCCTGCCCATCTAACACCATCTCGTGGGTTAGATAATCCTGGAACACCATCTGATTCCCAGTAACCTGCGAACATTTGTTCTTTTTGTCCGGTTCCAAAATTATGTCTATATGCTGCAAATGGCACATAGGCATTAAGTGTTTCTGAAAGATAGTCATATCCTAGAGAAACTTGACCAAAGTCAAGCTCAACGTCATCAGATTCCCAATAGTTAAATCTATCGAAGTCTCTATTGTAAGGCTGCATATACGCTTCACCTGCTCTGTTTTCAATAATATATCCTGTACGACCTAAACTAGGTGGTAGGTAGGATACAGATGTATCTCTAAGTACGTTATTTTCTTTCCAACCTGTGTCATACTCTTCAACAGCAATTAAGTCTTCTTCTGGACCAAATACCTGTACCTGGAATCCATCGTACAAGTTAGCTGCTCCAACACCGACATTAACTCCTGTCATTTGGTTTACACCACCCATAGTTGGGTTGTTGGCTTCATATACTTCTCCAGTGGTAGTATTTGTTAACGTCCAGTTAACAACTGCTTCACCAGTTGGCATATTATCATCAAATGTTACAGTGTATGAGTCTCCAGTTAGTTTAGAAGGATCAGCAATCCAAACTTCAACATAACCTTGAGCAGGACCATCGTGGTCTGCTAACATCATTTCTCCAACACCTGCTGTTGTTTCACCAAACATTATAGTGTTTGGAACCTCTGGTCTAACACTGAAGAATTTTGGTGAACTTTCAAATGTTTTAGGCACACCAAATTCGTTGTGCCCATATGCAGTAACAGCGAAATAATAATTTCTATTAGTAATTAATTTGCTATTACCATTTAAAGCATCTTTATCTACAACGTGATAACGAGCAAGACCTGAGTCAGATCCAAACTGTGTTGTCACAGCAATGTACTCATTATAGTTCGTATCAAAAATGGTATCTACAATTTCTTCAACACCATTAATAACATCGTATGTTGCGATTCTTTTTCTTTCACCAGATCCATCTGCGGTTTCAACTTGGTATACATTGTATCCTTCAAAAAGGTAATTAGTTGTGTTTCCGTCAAGATCTGTAAAGAAACTATCTTCGTTGTAGTCTTCTGCATTACCTTCCCATGAGATAACAATTTCATCAGTAAATGCTGAATGTGTTACCACAGGAGGTACCGGTGCATCTGGAAGGTCAAAGTCGTTATCATATGCTGACTGAGCAAGTTGGTCAACCTGTGTCAAATATGATACAGATGAAAGCGCGTCACCACCAGCAGCGTGGAAAATACCAAACACCACTTCTTGTGAGTCGCCAGCAGCCATAGTAAACGGACCTACACTCATTAGGAATCTTCTATCAGCAGCTGCGGCATAATTACCGTCAACTGGATTAGCTGATCCGTGAGTTAATGAAGGGTCTCCGTAGAAACAGAATTTTTGGTCATATAAATCACCAGCAATATCTGTTGGGTATGGACTACCATCTTTTCTTAAACCTTGCAAGTAATAATAACCCTCTGTTTCATCTGAAGGGTCAGTATATGTTGCATCACCGTTAATATAAAATGCAAATGATGACATCTTTAGGTTTTTCTCACCAGGATAATATGTTCCAAACATCTTAGCACCTTGAGCTGGACATTCAACTGTGTCAGTTGGATCATCACAAGGAACTTTAGGTCCTTGGAAGAAGTCATATCCTGCTGCTGGTGTTCCAATGTCTAGGTTATCATATTGCGTGTCACCTCCGTCATTCCAGACGTAACCCATACCTAGTTCAACATTACAACCTACAAGGTCGTCACCTGCATATCCTAAGTCTGGATCTGACCATAGACCCATATATGTGTCTACAAGGTCATCTCCACCTTTATTAATAACTAATTGTTTAACAAATAGCATGTCACCGATAGCATCGATTCTATCATATCCCCACATTGTGGTTTGAATCTCAACTCCCATTGGGTCTGTACCAAAGTTTAATTTGTATGCGATGTCTCCATCGTTACTAACAAACCAAAGTACTTGGTCACCAATAAACTCTGGGTGGTCTTGACCTGCTGGAAGCGGAGTATATGCTCCGTCTCCGTCAACATCTACCCATGGTGCGCCCCATTCAACTGGCCAGTTTTGGAAATCATCATGGCTAGCTGGGTCGTCAAGCATGCTTTTGCTAACTTTATATATTCTATGAACCGCTGCTAATGGATCACCACCATATGGACCAGGGCCCATATCCTGTGTATAATCTCCAACAATCGTTCTAATTTGACCGTTCACAGTTGCTCCCATCCACAGTGCAGATTGGAAGATAGAGTGAACACCAGTTCCTTTTGGCCATTCTAATGCAGAATCACCGGAAATGTGATAGTCTAAAAATAGACCGTTATTGGTAACATCAGCGTAAATACGGTTTCCATCAAATGTCCCACTAGACTCTACAAAGCTAGACCCGCTAAAATTAGAAACCTTTTTGGTTTCTCTTGCTTCTAAAGAAGAAGCAAGTAGCAAGACCATCACCATTGTAGTAGTGGTAATATTCTTTAAGATTTTCATATATACCTCTTTACCTTCTTATTATTAAAAACTAATGTTTAAACCAACCCTTACTGTACGTGGTCTGTTCCATCTACCAGGAAACGCTAGGTTGTCTTGATACATAGCTGCCGCGTCAACGTCAGGGTTTTGTGATAATCTATTGGCAAGCCATTGCTGCCCACTTTCAGTAGCAACCCAGCCATCTTCAGCTACGTTACCTGTACCGTGGTAAACATCATTTACTTGTTCAGAGTCTAAAGCATTGAACACAGATATATATGCGTTAGCAGTTAAACCGCCTAAGCTAATAGCTCTGTCAACACGAAGATCTAGATTAGTATATGCAGGCATTGTACCTGAGTTTACTGGTCCTTCTGGGAACTCCCAGCGATTCTCAAAAACTGTACTATAGATTTGAGATGGTGTGAAACGAGTACCACTACCAAAGCTCATTACAGCATTGAATCCTGTGTTTGCTAGAGCGCCTGTAGCATCAGGAGATCTCCAGTCAAGAATTACGTTTGCTGTGTGTGTTTGGTCATAGTCTAATAGGTTCATCGCTTTTGGATAACCATCATCTGTACCAATCCATGTAATGTAGAAGTTTTGTGATCCATAAGATCCTGTACCTCTAGCTTCTGAGTATGTATAATTTGCTTGTGCATACAAACCTCTTGTTCTGCGCATTTCAAAGTTAGTAGTTAAACCTTGAGATACCATAACGTCACCATTTTGGTATTGTGCCCAGTTTTGTTGAGTGTCAGCACCACCAGTGTTGGTAAATGCTTCTGTACGATTTGCAAGCGTTAAATAGTCTTTACTTTCTTTATAGAACCCTTCAACCTTTAATGAAGCAAAAGCTCCGATACGCTGCTCAATACCAATTTCATACTGAGTAGATCTTTCAGGTTTAAGTGCAGGATTCTCAGATGCAGTAGCATTACCAGCTAAAATGTCTGCTGATAGCTGTGAATCTGATAAGTATAAATAAGACATAGGTACTGATTGCCAGTGTGTACCATAATTCGCACGGAATACTGTACGATCAGACACTGGGAAAGAGACACCTATTCTTGGGTGAGTAGCGGTTTCTTTTTTAACTTTCTTCCAAACATAGTTACCGTTACCGTCACCATTTCTGTTTACACGCTGTCTGTTAAAGTAAAGGTTGTTAAACCCGTCAGAGTCACCATATCCATCATTATCTGAATCAGGCGCCATAGCTCCTGTGTCGATAGTTTCATAAGATACCCCTAACTGAACAACAACATCTTTAAACTCAAGTTTGTCTTGAATGTAGAAACGTGATTGTGTTGGTTCTGCTGGTGCTAACATATGATCATCTTGATTATATTGTCCGCTCCACTCATCACCATAAATATTGTATCCAAGATTTGTTACATACAATGATCTATAGTTAATGAATCTCCAGTCTTTTGCTCCATCAACTCCAGCATATGCTTCAATTTCTGCCTGAGAAGCTAAACCGTCAAGGTCTGTATCCACCTGAGCAATTGCTCTTGCAACCCCAGACGCACCAAGACCGTATCTTGTGATTTCATGATTATCTATAGATGCACCTAGTTTTAACTCATTGTAACCAATTTGGTTTGTGTAGTCAAAACTAACAGTGTTTGTAGTTGTTTTTCTTGTATCAAAAGAAGTGTACTGTGAACCATAACCAGCAACACCAAAGAACTCATCTGGTGCTACAGGGTTAAATCCAGTTCTATCTCTTTTATAATAGTTAGTAGATCCCCAAGCTTTGGTTCTTCTACCGTACTCTTCAATATTATTTAAATAATTTTCATTACCACTTGTTGTTTCATATGTCTGTTGTGACAATGAAGCTTTTACATATGATAATGGGCTAATAGTATATCTAGCATTTAAATAACCCATGGTAAAATCTGATTCATTAATAAATGAACCATCAGTTCCACCGTAAACTCTGCTCCAGCTGTAGCTATGTCCTTCATAGTCATACGCCTGAGTACCAAGTTTTAAACGTAATGGACCAAAATCCATGGTCATGTTTCCGTTTATAGTAACTCTTTCGTTGTCATCTTGTGGCTGTTGCCCGTACATACGTCTGTAGTTACTGTAAACAACATAAGTTGTATCATTAGCAACAAACAACGGATCAGCAAGTAATTGCTCTCTTGTTGCATTGTTTCTAATTACCGTTTCGATGTGATGAACTTTATTTCCATTTTCATCTACACCATAATTAAAGCCATCTGAGCCGTCGCTGTAGTAGCTGTCCCCAGGTGCTTCTTGCATTGGTGTCGCATCCATCATAGGGAAATAACTATATGAAACGTCTCCACCTTTTTCTTTTGCTTCAACGGATAAGTATACTTTGATGTTTTCACTGATTGGACCACCAAAATCAAAGTTTACATTTTGATATCCATCTGTGTAAAGTTTATCAGGGTCTGTGCCTGCGTCTGCACCAAGAGAGGTTTCAACACCAACTCTTGAAGACCAGTCAGAACCACCTGTTTTAGTAGTAATGTTTACAATACCACCATTAGCACCACCATATTCAGCTGAGAAACCACCAGTTTGCACTGAGATTTCTTGTAAAGCTGCTTGGGAGTTACCGTTTAAAAGATTTCCACCGCCATATACATCTTTAACTGGAACACCGTCAACATAGTAACGACTGTCTCCACTTCTACTTCCGCGGAAGAACCCATTAACAACACCTGTTTGAAGGTTTACAATATTGCTTACCCCTCTAACAGCGAACGCATCAATTAATTCTTTATCAACAACACGTGTTGTGTTTGTTGCGTTTGGATTAATTAATGGTCTTTCTCTTGTTACTGTAACTGCCTGACCGGCTACTGCTGCAACGTCAAGATTAAAATCAACAGATGTTGTAAAACCAACTGATGTTCTAACTCCTGATTCAATCACAGTAGTATAACCAATATATTCGGCTCTTAGGTCATAAGTACCTACAGGAACGTCAAGAATATAATATCTACCTAGTTCATCGGTAGCTGCACCAAGGTTTGATCCTTCAACTACAACGTTTGCTCCAACCAATGGGTTACCATCGGCATCTGCCACAACCCCTGCTAGCTTAGCAGTTGTTGATTGTGCAAACATCATTGTTGGTAGGAGAACTAGTGCAATTAACATACGTAGTTTTCTCATTATTCTACCTCCAAATGAGTATTTATATACAAATTTTAGTTTATTATTTTTTGTCATTTTTATTTCTTACCCTATTATATATATGTGTAAAAGCTCACAATATATACACAGCTTCCGAAGGGTTCTTGCCCTTTCAGAAGCTAATTTCATCTAAATTGACGATTGTTTCCGTAGATGTCAATACTTTTTTGCTAATTTTTTTTTGGTTCTCGTCGAGAAAATAGATTTTTGTCGACGGAAGGCGGTATTAAGGGTGCTTGTTGTAGATTACTTGATTGTTGTAGGTGTCGTTACTCTTTATATTAAACGGTTGGCCTTTTAAAGAATAATTAAAGAAATCTAATACAGTTTTATCCATAACTAGATCGACTATTTTTTTGTCTACCTCACCAAGACTGTCTAGCGGTAAAGCAAACGGTGCTTTCTGATTATATATTAATTTCATATCTGTATATGAGTAGTGTAAGCTGTTTTTAATGTATACTCCGTAGCTTTCTTTATTGGTTGCTAAAATTGTATTATAAATATCAAAATTTCTTTTTCCATCTTTTGAAAAGTTGATGTCTCCTTCAATATCTTTATCAAGAAACTGTTCTTGTCCTATGTGTAAAAATGGTTTTTTTGTATTTGTTTGTGCGTCTTCATTTAGCAGTCCAAAAAACCAACCATCAAGAGCAACCCCTGATTTGATTTCGTTATTTTTGAGCATTGCAATGTAAGTTGTTCCGCCCCCCATTGAATGTCCCATTGCCCCCACGTTTTCAAAATCGATATTGTTTTTAAATGGATTTACAGAGCCATCATTTAGATTGTTTTGTTTTAACGTTTGCAATAAAAAGGCTAAATCTTCATACCTATAATTAATAAGAAGGTTGGTATAATATTTTTTATGGTATTGCGCTTGTTCGTTCCAACTTACGTTTTGTTTATATGGAATGGGGTTGCCATCCTTATCAAACGTTATGCTTGCATTATAAGTATGGTTGCAGGCAATCACTATATATCCGTTACTTACTAGCTCTTCAACTTGAGATGTGTTTTGGGTTAAAAGCCCTCCGTCCCCATGTGAAAAAAGGATTAATGGAAATTTTTCATTTTGAACTGGAGAAAGCCCAAAAACGCTGTTTGAAACTAGTTGGGTCCCGTGGTTCCCAAAGCTTGCGGGCAACCCAGCAGTTTTAGCAATGCTAGAAATTGATTTTTTTGGAAAAGTGACGTGTGGTGCTCTTTGATAGTTTTCTCCTCCTTCTGCAGGATACCATATTTGAACCATTAGCTCTCTGTAATCTGTAGGGTCAGTTGTATACACTTCACCTCTAGAGCTGTCTGTCCAGAAGTATACCTGTGTTCCAATATTATATTTTCCTTTTGGTGGATCAATTGACTCAAGAGGGACTAGCACGGAGCCGACAACAGCACACCCTTGTAGCGCCACACAAACAAAAAATGTGGATATTTTTAAAGTATTATTTTGGTATAAAGAAGTCATGCCATAAATTACACTTTATCATTTACATCAAAAAGTGCAAAAAAATAAGAGCAATATTGTTGTAGTAATTGGTGCTCAATGGGGCGACGAAGGTAAAGGAAAGGTTACTGACTACTTTGCCGCACGCGCTAATTACATTGTTCGCTTTCAAGGTGGAAACAATGCTGGTCACACAATTATTCTCGATGACAAAACTGTTAAACTTCACCTAATTCCTTCTGGTGTTCTGCATAAAGAGTGTAAGCTTATTATTGGAAACGGTGTGGTAATTGACCCTCGCGTTTTGATAAAAGAATTAAACATGCTAAAAAAAGAAGGTCTTTCAACAAACCTGTTGATAAGCGATAGGGCACATCTTATTATGCCATACCACGTAGATATTGATTATCACCTTACCAATTATCAAAACGAACTAGCAGCAGGTAGCACTCGTTCTGGTATTGCCCCAGTTTATGCTGATAAACTCTATAGGCATGGGTTAAGGGTGGCCGATCTGTTAAATAAAGAACTGTTTGAAACTCGCCTTAAAAAATCGTTTGACTTTAATAAGGCGCTTGTTGAAAAAGTGTTTAATGAAAAGTTTGAACACGGTTACGAAGATATATTAAAAGAGTTTCTTGGATATGGTTCTATGATTAAACAATATGTTGCTAATATTACAGAGGTGTTATCAAGCGCTGTGGAAAAAAACGAACAAATTATGTTTGAAGGTGCACAAGGTGCTTGTCTTGATGTTGACCATGGATTATACCCTTATACTACAAGCAGCAACACCATAGCTGGTCAGGTAGAGGCTGGTGGTGGTGTAGGTCTCAATACATCAAAAAAAATAGTGGGAATTGCTAAAGCATATTTAACATATGTTGGTCGTGGTCCGTTTCCGACAGAAATAAAAGGGGAATTAGAAGAAAAAATTCGCGATATTGGTCAAGAATATGGAACTACAACTGGTCGTGCAAGAAGAGTTGGGTGGATTGATCTTGTGCAGCTTAAGTTTGCTAATCAGCTTAATGATTTTTCTGAAATTATATTAACCAAGGTTGATGTTTTGTCTGGTCTAGAAAATATAAAGCTTTGTGTTGGATATAAAGTTGATGGCAAGAACTTTTCCGGGGTTCCTTCGGATATTCATAATTTTAGTAATATTGAACCTATTTACGAAACTCTCCCCGGCTGGAACTCTTTGCCGAACCACATTGAAAGCATTGAAGAGTGTCCATCTGAGTTAAAAAATTTCATATCTCGGGTTGAGGAGGTTGCTGAAGTAAATGTCTCTTTGATTTCGTATGGCCCTGATAGAAACCAAACCTTTAAAATATAAAAATGAAGGGTCTTGCTAGTTGGGATACAGTTGATTTTTCATCTAACTCAGACGCTGATATAAAACAAAGCCTGCAAAAATTAAATATCCCACTAAGCGTTGATGAAGCAAAAAAAATTCAGTTTTCTTTTCTTAAAAGACCAGCCACTTTAACAGAGCTTGTTCTTTTTTCAATTCAGGGTTCGGAGCACAGCTCTTATAAAAGTAGCAAAAATCACATTAAACACTTCATAACAGATGGCAAACATGTGATTTTAGGTGCTAAAGATGATGCTGGTGTTGTGTCTTTGTCTACTGATAATGATGGAGAAAAATATGGACTTGTTGTAAGTCATGAATCGCACAACCACCCTAGCCAAATTGTTCCATATGAAGGCGCAGCAACAGGCGTAGGCGGAAACGTTAGAGATGTTTGTTGTATGGGGGCAGAAGTAATGTCGCTTGGCGACAGCTTGCGCTTTGGAGACATCAACAGAAACAAAACCAAGTGGATTAGCGATGGGGTTGTTTCTGGAATTGCTGGTTACGGAAACCCTTTAGGCATACCAAATATATGTGGCGACGTTTATTTTGACAAAGAGTATAACGAGAATTGTTTGGTCACAGTTTTGACAGCTGGGGTTGTTAAAGAAAAAAATGTAATACGATCCAGGGCGCCTAAAAACTCCGAAGGTTATGACCTAATATTGGTAGGAAAGCCTACAGACAACAGCGGGTTTGGAGGAGCAAGCTTTGCCTCTCTTGAACTAGAAGAAGAAAAAGAACAACAAAATAAAGGTGCTGTTCAAGAACCAAACGCTTTTCTTGAAAGGCACATTCTTAAATCAACTTACGCGCTTTTTGATTTTTTAGAAGAAAACGATTTAATTAATAAGGTTGGTTTTAAAGACTTAGGTGCCGGTGGTGTTGCATGTGCAAGCATAGAGCTAGCAGATGCTGCTGGAATGGGTGCTGAGGTTTGGGTTGACAAAATTCATACTAGTATGCCTGAAGTTGATGGTCATATTATACTTTGCTCAGAAACCCAAGAAAGATTTATGTGGGCCTGTCCAAAAAACTTAACTCAAACCATTTTAGACCATTATAATAAGTTGTTTGATTTTCCAAATGTTTCAATGGGAGCACAGGCAAGTGTCGTAGGAAAAATTGTTGGTGAAAGGCATTATACTGTTTTTTATAAAGGCAAAAAACTGGTCGATGGACCAATTGAAAAAATTAATGAGGGGTTTGTTTATGATCGACCTATGTTAAAAAAGGAGTCTAAACAATTAAGCGAGGCTCTGCCTGAAAATATAGACTACAACGACTTAATATTGAAAATTTTATCTCATGAAAACGTGGCTTCGCGTGCTGCTATTTATGAATCTTATGATAAAAATGTTCAAGGAAGGGTTGTAAATGAAAGAGGTAAAACGAATGCCGGTGTGGTCGCCCCTTTTGATTCTAAAAAATTTCCCAAAGAAATTAAAAATGATTGTTTCTCTGCTGCCCTTGCTCATAACCCCTCAATCGGAAAGGTTGATCCTTATCTTGTAGCACAACATGCTGTTTTAGAGGCATGCGCAAAAACTGTTTCGGTTGGATCCTCCCCGCTTGCTCTCACTGATTGTTTGTGTTTTGGAAATCCTGAAAAGCCCAAACAAATGTGGCAATTTTCACAAAGTTGTATTGCTATTAGGGAGGCGTGCGATCTTCTACACTTCAATGGGACAGACAACTTACCAATTGTGGCGGGAAATGTAAGCTTTTATAATCAAAGTGGAGATCAATCTATACCAGCAAGCCCCATGATAGGGTGTTTTGGAAAAGTTTCTAAAGAGAAAATTTTAACAAATGGTTTTGTTGGTAGCAATTCAAATATATACCTATTGGGAGAAAATCCACTATTCATTGGTGGAAGCGTTGCGGCAAATGTTTTAAACACAAAAAACACAAAGATTGAAAAGTTTGATGTACAAAAATATAGTAATATGCTGAACTCTGTTTTAGAAGCGAATGCAGCGTCTTTATTAAATTCCTGCAGTTATGTTGGTCTTGGCGGTCTGGCAACAGCTCTATTTAAAATGAGCTTTATAAATGATATCGGCTGTGAAATTAAAGATCAAAAAGATAAAAATCTGCTTTTCAGCGAAAACCTTTCGTTCGTTGTTGAGGTTTCTGAAAAAAACTCTTCTTCTTTTGAAGCCGTGCTTAATGAAAAGGGGTGTAAATATAAACAAATTGGCAAAACCAACGATTCCAATAAAATTGTTGTAAAAAATTTCATAGACTTGGATATAGCTCAAGCAAAAAAAACATGGGATAGCGCTCTTAGAAAGAAGCTTCAATAATGAATAAAAAAATTACTTACAAAGATGCAGGTGTTGATATTAAAAAGGCTGACGAAGCAATTGAAATGTCAAAAAAAGAAATTAGTAGCACGTTCAACAAAAATGTTTTGTCTTCGATCGGTGGCTTTGGCTCTATGTATTCTCTGAAAGACATTTTAAACAATTTTGAGGATCCGGTTTTGGTTCAAAGTATTGATGGCGTTGGAACAAAAATGTCTGTTGCTATGGCAGCTAAAAACTTTCAATTCATTGGCCATGACCTTGTAAATGCGTGTTGTAATGATGTGGCGGCAACTGGGGCTGAGCCTTTAACTTTTTTAGATTACGTGGCAGGCAGCAATCTTGATAAAAACATTGTTTCAGATGTAATTAAAAGCGTTGCACATGAATGTAAAGAGCATGGTGTTTCTTTGGTCGGCGGCGAAACTGCTGAAATGCCCGGAACATACCACAAGGATGAATATGATTTAGTTGGAGTAGCCACCGGAGTTGTTGAAAGAAAAAATATTATTGACGGGTCTAATGTAAAAGCGGGGGATGTTGCGGTTGGAGTTTTTTCCAATGGCCTTCATACTAACGGTTATTCTTTGGCTAGAAAGCTTATTTTTGAAACCTTAGGGCTTTCAGTATCTGACACCCTACCAGGGTATAACATACCAGTTGGAGAATGTTTGTTAGCTCCGCACATGAACTATAGTTCTTTAATTAAACAAGCTCTGAAAGAGGGTATTAACATTAAAAGTATTTCTCATATAACCGGCGGCGGTTTAGTTGACAATGTTCCTCGAGTTATTCCTAAAAATGTTTCTTTGAAGGTAGATATTAGTTCTTGGAAAAAAATACCAATATTTGACTTCCTGCAAAGAAACTTAAGCATTGATAAAAAAGATCTATATCAAACTTTTAACATGGGAATTGGCCTTGTTTTTATAGTTGAAGAATCAGAAACAGATAAGTTGATTTCTTTTGTAGGTAAAAACAGTTGTAGCAAAATTGGTGTTATTGTTGATGACGGACTTAATGCGGTACATCTAAATGGCTAAGAAAAAAATTGCTTATCTTCAATTTCCCGGTTCTAATACGGAGAATGAAACAAAAAATATTTTACTCAAACACGGTATGTCGCCACGTGGGCACTTTTGGAATGACTCCACCGAAAAATTAAAATACTATGATGGCTTTATAATTCTTGGCGGATTTTCTTTTGAAGACAGGTCTAGGTCTGGAATTATCGCGTCTCTTGAGCCGGTTGTTAATGAGCTTAAAAACCAAGCCTTGCTTGGCAAGCCTGTTTTAGGAATATGTAATGGTGCTCAAATATTGGTTGAGTCTGGCTTAGTTCCTGGGAATGAAAAGTTTGAAACTCTCGTTTCTTTAACCGACAACAAGAGGGTGGTTGGCGACCGCATTGTTGGGACGGGATATTTTAATAAGTGGTGCTATATAAAGCCTAGCGAAAATACAAAATCTGCGTTTATTAAAAAAAATGGAAAGCCAATGCGAGTTCCCATTGCACATGCCGAAGGCCGTTTTTTATTTAACAAAGACCTTGAAAGCGAGATATTACAAAATAGCTTAATAGCTTATAAATACTGTGACTCAGAAGGAAATCTTTCCAACGATTTTCCAATCAACCCCAACGGATCTCTTCATAGCGCTGCTGCGCTAAGCAATCTTGCAGGAAATGTAATGGCAATAATGCCGCACCCGGAGCGCACCCTCCAAAATGAAGCTGACGATATTTTTGAAAGCATGAAAAACTATATTGATTCCAATTCAAAGTTCAGTTATAAGGCTTTAAACTTTGAGTCAAAAAAAATAAGTTTAAAAAAATTTAATAAATCCCCGAAAACAAAAGAACTTCTAGTTTCTACAATTATCGCCGACAACGAGGCTGCTTCGGTTGAAAAGTGCATTAACAGTTTGGGCGTAAAAGCTAAGGTAAAAAAATATATTCATTTTGAAATCGACTCTGTTGACAGCCTTGATATTAATTCAATTATCTCCACGGACGTGTTGTTTAATCCAAGCAAAGAATATATTGCTAAGCTAACACATGACTCTGGAGTTCGCAGATTTTTAGTTCGAAGCAAAGACGATATTGTTGGACAAAGCCTTTCACAAACCCTGCAAGACCGTTTTGATCTCTCTGGTTTAAAATCAATAAAAAGGGGTGTTGTTTGGGAGGTTGAAATTAATTCGGGTTCAACAAAAAAAGACGTGGATTTAATATTAAATAGTCATATTTTTTCTAATCCAATTTCACAGGAATGTCATGAATATTGACAAAAAATATTATCAGGAAATCAACGGCAACCTGACTAATACTATTCAGGATACCAATATTGACGCCCCAAATAAAAAAGTTGGTAAAGTTAGGGATGCTTATTTTTTAGACGACAAGGTTGTAATGATTTCTACAGACAGGCAAAGTGCTTTTGATCGCGTTTTAGCTGCTATTCCATACAAGGGCGCTGTTTTAAATTCTGTCAGTGCGTGGTGGTTTAAAAAAACTGAACACTTATTTCCCAACCATCTTATTTCTACCCCAGATCCAAATGTTTCTATAGTGGAAAAATGTACTGTCTTTCCGGTTGAGTTTGTTGTAAGAGGCTATATCACAGGAACAACGGATACCTCCTTATGGACCGTTTATAATAATGGGGATCGAGAATATTGTGGAAACACCCTTCCTGAGGGGTTAAAGAAAAACGATAAACTTGACGCTCCCATGCTAACACCGACAACCAAAGATAAGGTTCATGATAGACCTGTTTCTAGAGAAGAAATAATTGATCTTGGGTTAATGTCTGCAGAAGATTACGACATAGCTGCCAAAATGAGCTTAGACCTTTTTGCTTTTGGACAAGAAACAGCAAAGAAAAATGGCTTAATTCTGGTGGACACAAAATACGAAATTGGTACAGATTCCTCAGGAAAAATTAAGTTTGTTGATGAAATACACACTCCTGACAGTAGTAGATTTTGGATAAGTGATTCATATAAAGAAAGAATTGATGCAGGTCAGGAACCTGAAAACATTGATAAAGAATTTTTAAGACTTTGGTTTGCAAAGAACTGTGATCCATATAATGATGAAGTTTTACCAGATGCTCCAGATGATCTCGTTGCAGAGCTTTCTGCTAGATACATTTTATTATATGAACTAATTACTGGAGAAAAATTTGTTTTTCCAAACCTTAATAATATAAACAAACGAAT
>Ga0207985_1000196_pt1 | contig 15923 bp, 12 predicted proteins | sample ETNtaG_3_FD_185761 | JGI IMG/M metagenome (GOLD analysis project Ga0207985, IMG submission 185761) | Marine microbial and viral communities from oxygen minimum zone, Eastern Pacific Ocean - ETNP201302SV84 (SPAdes) (version 2) | ecosystem: Environmental > Aquatic > Marine > Unclassified ...
TTTACGGAGCAGCCCTTACGATGGGTAAAGCCATGGTTAATCACGGTGCAGCAGATTGGCTTGCAGGAGGGCTATATCAAATGGCAGACTATGGTTCTGAATATGGTGGAGATTTATCTATAATCTTAATAATTATTGTTGTTACTGTTTTATTAACTAATGTTATGAGCGATGGCGCAGCAGCAGCTATACTTGTACCGATAACATTAGCTGTGGGAGCTGCAGCAGATTTTAATCTAGCATTTATTGCGATTATAACTGCGATTAGTACAGCTTTCGCGTTCATGACTTCTTTTGGAACCCCACCTAATTTAATTGTACAAGCTTCAGGAATTCCTACATCTAATGATTTTCTGAGAAACGGAGTACCCTTGGTCATAATAGCTATTTTATTCCTAGTTTTAGCACAAACATACTACTGGGACATGGCTAGTGAAATTGCAGGAATTTAATTAAAAAGTAACTTATTTTTTTTATCGATCTCGACTAATCCACCTATAAATCCGAAAGCAACAAGTGAGAGAAATACTGAGGAATTACTGTCGGGCATTTTAGATATGGGGCCTAGCAAATTTCCATCGGGACTATAACCTAAATAATCACTAATTGTCTCTGACAAATCATCAGGTCCCGATCCCGGAGGAAGAGCTCCAATTGAAGCCATTACTGAAATAGAGGCTATAATTAGAAATGGAAGCATTGCAGCAGTTAAAGCTCTTGCAGGATCTCCAGATTTTCTTCCTCCAAAATATCCACCGATTGCAGCAGTTATAGATCCAGGTATCATCAATATTCCCAGAACAATCATTATTGTTAAAATATAAATAAATCCTGCAAATATTCCTTGATTTAAAAATTCAACTTTTTTCGGCTCTGTAATAGTTTCCTCAAAATTGATTTTATTATTTATACAAAGATTTTCATTGTCAGTACTTTCATCTTTAAATTTTTCTTTTTCAGTGGTTTGAACTGATTCATTCTCAACGAATTCTAAAGATTCAGGTATACTGTTTTTCTCCAGTTTTTTGCGAACTAGTTCCCATAAATCCTTTTTTTCTTCCACTAATGATTATTTTCTTAGTATCTATAAATTATTGTTGGGCCTACAACAGGTTAATATATGACCCATTAATTGGATTGCAACTGAGGAATAATTTTGGAAGTTTTAACTACGGAAACATTGGCTGCGGCAATTAATTACAGTCCAGAATACTCCCACATGGGAGATGATGAATCTAATTATCTGGCAGAACACATTTTAAATTTTTTTGGTTACAGTGATCGAATTATAGATAATGTACTGCACCCTGAAGATAGAGATACCTTTTACATGTTAGAAGATGCGGGATTAATGGAAACCGAAAGAGAAGAAACAACACTTTATGATGGGCGAGAATGGAGGATCCACTATTGGCTTCTAAAAGTGGCTGTAATCCAAAAGCGAAGGGATGCCGGTCCTAAATTTGCAGATGATGATTTAGAACCATCAGTTTATGATGAAGTTCCTGAGGATATCTGGTCAAGATAAGTTGAAGTTACCTTATAGTTTACGAAGTAATCAGCAGGAAATAATAGATACAATAGAAAAAGGCCTAAATTCTAAAAATCATATAGTTATTGAGGCCCCAACAGGAAGTGGCAAAACCTTTACATCATTAGCTTCATCACTTCCGTTTGTAATCAATAAAAATTACAAGATAATTTATTGTGTTAGGACAAACTCTCAGCAAGAACAGGTTATCAGAGAATTAAAAGCGTTTAAAGAATCCGGTAACAATTTTTCAGTTGTTGCAATTCAAGGCAGGCAGTCAATGTGTCCTCAGCAGAAGGATGATGATGAATTAGCAAAATCCAATTGGTCTGAGAAATCTAAAATTTGCAAATCGTTGAAATTACAATCCAAGTTGGGTGAAGCAGGTTGCCCATACTATAGGAGGCTCTTACGGCCTTCAAAGAGTTTGATTGACAAATGGTCTTCAGAGATATACAGTGCCGAAGAGTTTATTGTAAATGCTGAAAGAGAAAATATATGCCCCTACGAATTGAATAAATTGCTTCTTAAGGAAGCTCAAATAGTGATAGTTCCTTATGTCTACTTTTTTGAAGATTTTATACGCAAATATCTTCTTGGATGGATGGACACTACAATCGATAAAATTATTACAATAGTTGATGAAGCTCATAATCTGCCAGATTGGTCAAGAGAAGCAGCATCAGAATCTTTGAGCGTTGATTCATTGCACAGGGCTTCACAAGAATCAGATAAATTTGGTCTATTATTGGGAGACGGTAGTCCTCCAACGTTATTTTTAGATTTAGTAGAATCAGCCTTGAAATCATTGGGCGAGTATCATATTCCAGAGGGAGATGATGAAGGCCTTTTACCTTCACACATAGTTTCGCCGGACTCAGAGGTTCCAACATTTGAAACTGAGATGATGTCACTCGGTAAAATGACTTTATATCGCTTAAAGCAACAGTCTTCAGATTTATCTAAAATGGGTCAACTCATTAGACAAACCTTACTCGAAAGAGGTAAGCGTCCTCGTTCGTACTTAGGTTCGGTGGGAGATTTTCTTTGTAGATGGTTAGATTCAATTGAAAGCCACACCATTAGATTAGTTGGCAATAAGCCTCTAAGATTGGAAAAAGTATGTTTGGATCCAAGAGTCATGACCAGTTTCTTAGATGAAACCGCTGGCGTTGTTATGATGTCAGGTACATTAAGTCCTTTAGGTATGTTCCGAGATTTAGTAGGTTTGAAGCCAGAGTCAAAACTAGAGAGATTTGGTTCTATTTTTCCTAAAGAAAATCGATTAGTTCGTTACGTCAGTGATGTTAGTACATCTTACAGAGAGTTGAATGCTAGTCCTAAAGTTTGGGTCCAGCTAATAGATAAGTTAGAATCAATAATAGATAGTTTTAAGGGTAATATAGCATTATTTTTCCCATCTTATAAAATTCTTGAATCTGCACTAAACGAGATTAATCTTTCAAAACCAATATACAAAGAATATTCGGGAATGAAGCAAGAAGAATTGATGAACACTGTTGAAAGCTTCAAATCTGACAGTGGTTCTGTTTTGGCAGGTGTAATGGGTGGTAGGCTTGCTGAAGGAATTGATTATCCAGATACTTCACTTGAAATGGCAATAATAGTGGGAATTCCATATCCTGCTCCAGGTGTTAGGCAAGAAGCACTACAGCACTACTTTGATGTCTGCTTTCATGGTAAAGGTTGGGAATACGCAGTAGAATCTCCAGCTTTACGTAAAATGCTTCAAGCAGCAGGGAGAGTTATACGTTCAGAGAATGATAAAGGAATGGTCATAATTACTGACGGAAGAGCTGGTAAATTTGCTGACAGTATTCCTGATTTAGAGTTATCAAATGATATTGTAGGTGACGTGGAAAATTTCTTTGAGGCCTAAATTAATTTAATGCAGTATTAATGAACATCTAGTTGCCACCGTGGCTTAGCCCGGTATAGCGACTGATTCGTAATCAGTAGGTCGGGGGTTCAAATCCCCCCGGTGGCTCCACTCACTTGTTAAATTTATTTTTACTTCTTCTCATAGCTTCAAGAGCAGGCATTGTCTCTCCAGACATGAAGGATATGCACGCACCTCCTCCTGTTGAGATGTGCCTAATTCCATCAGCCAATCCCATTTGATTAAATGCCATTGCAGTTTCACCTCCACCTACGACAGTCATTCCGTCACTTTTTGATATTGCGCTAAATACTTCATTTGTTCCAGTAGCAAACTCGGAATCCTCAAAAACTCCCATTGGTCCATTTGCAATTATTGTTCCTGCTTTTTCTATTATGTTAATGTAATTAACTAAAGTATCTATTCCGATATCATATAACGAGTGATCTTGTGGAAGGTTACTAACATTAGTCCCATATCGCTTTCCATCGATGTTCAAGGCCACATCAGTTGGAATTTCTATTCTACCTTTATATTTTTTTAATAATTCCTTAGCTAATTTAATTACAGTTTTATGATTAGGAATGTGCTTTTCAATGAACTCAGTACTTGGCTTTCCTATGTCTACACCTGATGCAATAAGGAAAATATTTGCAACTACACCTCCTGTCAGAATTTTTTCTACCCCTTTTTGCAAGAAGTTCTCAGCTATTGCTACCGAATCTGCAGCTTTACTCCCTCCCAATACGGCAATTCTCGGCGTTGGCCCTGAGCTTATTGCTTTACCTAAAAAATCTAATTCCCTTTGCATAACTCTGCCTGCAAGCGCTGGCATATCTTCAGCAAATCCAACTAGAGATGGTTGGCATCGGTGAGAGGCTGCAAAAGCGTCATTTATGAAAAAAGAAGCTTGTGGAGAGAGTTCTCTTACCATTTTTGACTTTCTTTGAACATCAAAATTATCATTCATAAATTTACTTAGTTCGATTTCTTCATCGTCAAATCTTACATTGTCTAGTAGAATTATTTCTCCATCTTTTATATTGCTAATATGTATAATTGCCTCTTTTCCATATATATCATCAATGAATTTAATCTCTTTATTGATAATTTGGGACATTCGTTCTCCGTGTTTCTCTAAATTTACAAAATCTAATTTTCCAGGTCTAGATTGATGAGCTAATATTATGACTCTGGCATGCTTATCGGACAGTTCTTTAACAGTAGCTGAATGTCTTTTGATTCTTGTATCATCTAATAAGTCTCCGTTTTCTGGATTAATCGATGAATTTATATCAATTCTTAATATTACATTTTGGCCGCTTAAATCATAATCATCTATAGTTAAAAAACTTCTATCTTCTAGGCTATCAAATTCACCGTCAACAGTTACATAACTACTGTTTTGAGCCACAACTTGTGAAGGGGGTCTTTCAAAACCTTTTTGTCTATGTTTTATTTAAATTTCGGCCTAAAATAGCAAAACTTGCAACAACAGCTTCAATTTGTATTCTTGAATTAGCTCCTTCCGATAGTCTAAAATCTGCTTCAGCCATTTTTTCTATCATTAATACTTTTATGTTGTCTGGGATTTCCAAATCTCTTACAGTTCTATGCATTTGTCTCAATACATCTTCGCCGGCAAGTCCATATGTTATTTGCAACGTATCTAATTTTTCTCTGGCAGTTGAGAAATTGCCAGCTAAAGCAGATTCCAAGGCGTCCTTAACTTCTTCAGGTCTTGCAGCAGCAACAGCCTGATAGACTACATCAGGCGTCACCTCAGTTTTAGCTGCGGCAGCCATTTGCAATCCGTTTATTGCTCTTCTTAGATCTCCTTGAGCAAGATATGTAAGAGATTCAAAAGCTTCTTTGGTAACTTTAACATTTTCCTTAGAAGCTACGAATTTCAAGTATTTTTCTAAATCCTCAGCTTTTATTGGTCTAAATCTGAACACAGCACAGCGAGATTGGATAGGATCAATAATTTTTGACGAATAGTTACATGACATGACAAATCGACATGTCCTCGAATATTTTTCCATTGTTCTTCGCAGAGCAGCTTGTGCCGCTCCAGTTAAGGCATCGGCCTCATCCAGAAATATTATTTTGAATCCTTTTTCGCCAAGAGGAGCTGTTCGAGCAAATTCCTTAATTTTTCCTCTAACAACATCAATCCCTCTTTCGTCAGATGCGTTTAATTCATGTAAATTATGCTTCCATAACTCTCCAAACATTTCCCTTGCCAATGCCAAAGCGCTGGTAGTTTTTCCTATACCTGCAGGTCCTGCAAAGAGTAAATGGGGCATGGAACTTTCCTTTACATAATTCTTCAACCTTGTTGTAACTGCCTCTTGGCCGACTACTTCAGAGAGGTTGTTTGGTCTGTATTTTTCAATCCAAATCTGTTCCATTAGACTCCTAACAGCACGTTCTATATTTGGATTAACCCCTATAATGTAAAACATATATATCCCTGTATTGAGTACAAAATAATGTCAAAGTATGAAGGTGTTGATTTTTACAATTTAGATCAACATTTAACTGAAGAAGAGTTAATGGTAAGAGACTTGGTGAGGGATTGGGTAGACGAAGAAGTTTTACCTATTATTGAAGATTATTATACGAAAGGTACATTTCCCTTAGAACTAATACCAAAGATTGGTGAAATGGGATTATTTGGTTGCAATTTGTCAGGTTATGAATGCGCAGGTCTATCAAATGTAGCTTATGGCGTTATTTGTCAAGAATTAGAAAGAGGAGATTCAGCAATTAGAAGTTGTGTTTCTGTACAAGGTTCCCTAACAATGTATCCTATACATGCTTTTGGAACTGAAGAACAAAAGAACAAATATTTACCCGGAATGGCTAAAGGTGAATTAATTGGTTGCTTTGGACTCACAGAACCAGACCATGGTTCAGATCCTGGAGGTATGGAAACTAAGGCTATTGATGACGGGGACTCTTACGTTCTCAATGGCGCCAAGATGTGGATTACAAATGGAACTATCGCAGATTTAGCAATAGTTTGGGCTAAATTGGACGGTAAAATTCGTGGATTCATAGTTGAAAAAGGAGACAAAGGGTTTTCAGCGCCAGAAATGAAAGGTAAGCATTCTTTGAGAGCTTCAATAACAAGTGAATTAGTATTTCAAGATTGCAGAATCCCAAAAGATAGGATACTTCCCGAAGTACAAGGTCTCAAAGGCCCTCTAAGTTGCTTGAATCAAGCTCGTTTCGGTATTGCCTGGGGTTCTTTAGGTGCAGCAATGGGTTGTTTCCACTCTTCAGTGGATTATGCTAAATCCAGAATAATGTTCAAAAAACCTATAGCTAGTTTCCAATTAGTTCAGAACAAACTGGCTTGGATGCTTAGAGAAATAACAAAAGGTCAATTATTGGCATATCATTTGGGAAGGGCGAAAGATAAAGGAGAAGCTACACCTGAGATGATTTCACTAGGTAAAATGAATAATGTTGATATTGCATTACAAATATCTAGAACCTCAAGAGATATCCATGGGGCTAACGGCATTCTTAATGAATATCCAATTATGAGACACATGGCTAATTTAGAAAGTGTATACACTTACGAAGGAACTCACGACATTCATAACTTAATTCTTGGAAGATGGATAACAGGCCTTCAAGCTTTCGAATAATTAAAGAGTACCTGGACTAGAAATAGCTTCATTCCATTCGGAGCAATCGTAGCATTCTCTAGCTAATGATTTACCATTTCCATCAGCTCCATCTTCTGATGTGTAGCTAAAGGCATCATTATACGAATTTTTTGATAAAACTATAGTTTCAGTGCTTCCTAGGCCATTGCCTATGGCAACATCCTCAACTGAGAATACATAATTGTAGTCCAGATATGTTTCTCTAAAAGTCGATGGAGATGATGTTAATATTCCAATACTTTTTGCAGGAATGGTAATAATTTCATTTTTACTAGAGACTATGTTATCTTTTTGATCATCATCAGCAATTGTCCAACTACTTACAAAGATAGCTATATCGTTTGGATTGTAAAACTCTACCCATTCATAGTCAAAACCATTGTTTTGTGGGCTGTACATTACTTCTGTTAGGTAAAGATTACTGGTTGGAGTATCTCCCTCGTAAATTGTAACGGTTAGCAAAGCAGGAACTGTCTTAGTTCCATCATTGTACAATAAATATCTCTGTGATTCAAAGCTTACAGTAGCTGTATTTGGATTTCCTCCCCAGAGACAGACAGTTTCTTTAGGAACTAAAGTTTGTACTTCGATTCTCAATTGCTCAGTAACTCCTAGTTCTTCTTTTAAAGGATAATATGGAAATTTACTCAAAGAAGCACATTTTTCTGAGTCAATTTCTCCATTTGCGTTTAAAATTCCAACTGTGGTCCCGTTACGCAATTGAACTACACCTGTACCAAATTCATTGTCTTCCCAATTTGTAGAGCTACCAATCAAGCCTTGTGATCCGGTTAATTCAGAAATTACTTCTCTTGCCATGACTATATTATTATCATTTTTATTCAAGTCAATTCCAATTCTGAAGTTCATCGAAGATGTGAAAGCTTGTAAAATTATTACGAATACGGTTAAAGCAATAGTGAACTCAATGACGTGTGTAACGGCATCTTCCTCTTTAATATTTCTTCGATTCATCCTCTGACTTCCCTCTTGAAAAGCTTGGTCGCAGTTCTAAGGCAGGTTATAGGCCATAAGACTAGTGCCAATAAAATTAACCATCCAGGAATACCTTCTAGATCTATTGCTAAAGTTCTATGAGTTAGTAATCCTACTGCGAATTGATAAACGTATCCAGGATTAAGCATTCCCATATGAGATGCAATACTTTGAAATTTAGGATCATTTTCAAAATCATCAGCAGTTACGTCAATACCTAATGCAAATGAGATTGCATAAATTAATAAATTCCATACAACGGCAAATAATAGCCACATTCCTAGTCCATACATTACTACATCAGTACCGCTTCTAGCAGCTATAGCAAAGCATAGCTGAAAGCAAACGAGCGTAAAAATCATTATTTGTCCACAAACGATAAAAGCGATTATTCCGCTAAAAGAAGGAAAATCTCCGGCATTAATCATGAACATTAAACCTAAAATTTGTGCCACAAGTGCAGGGATGCCAACCACTAGAGAAAGCCCTACAGCTTTTCCTATTACTATCGTTTCTCTGTTTATTGGTTTAGCAAGTAAAATGTTGAGTGTATTTGCTTGTCTTTCTTTATGAAAAGAATCTACAGATACTCCAATTGCAGCTAATGAGACTACAAAGAAAACAAAGAAACAAAGTTGTTGTAGTGCTCCGTTAGCATTTTGTACAAAGAACGCAGATTCCGGATCTCCATTTTGTAAATCGCCTAATAACCATCCCATTCCAATAATAAATAATGTAAATATTACGCCGAGTACAATCATTCTTGGTGACTTTATTCCCTGCCTAAGCTCAAATTTTGCCAAGTGCCAAACTAATCCAGTTTGTTCTCTTAGGTTCGTAACTCGTTTCAGCGAAAGATAAAGACCTGTAAAGAAAATTAACAATTCAGCCGTGAAAAAATAGTTGTCTTTTGATGATGATAGGTTTATGTCTTCGGCTTCAGCAACCCAACCCTCCCTTACTAATGTTATTATTTCACCATTATTATCAAACGTTGAAACATTACTAACTAGTGTAGCTTTAATTGTAATTATTTCACTTACATAAAATTGTTTAGATAGGTCATCATTAACCAGGATTCTAATTCCACTAACATTTAGCATGGTTTTTCCATATAGGTCTTCAGAGTAAACCAGAGCTTCACCTTCAGAATATTTGCCCGGAACAAACGTATCATTTCTGTAGACTTCAAATTTTGGTGCAGTTCTCAAAATTCCCTTAAATGTGATACTATCCCCAACTTCCTCTTCAAAATCTATAGTCCAATTGTTTCCATTTTTAGTAATTTGTTTATTACCCCAGATTTCATCGGGATTGGTTTCTGTATTTGATACCCAATAAGCTTTGTGAATTATTGCAAGACTGATCACCAAAACTAAAGAGATTATCAATGGATGCCAAGTCTTTTTCTTATTCCAGCTATCTTTTGATTTCTGAATATATTTATCTTTAAGGCCCAATTAATCACCGCCCGTTTCTTTAAGGAATATTTCTTCCAGTGAATTTTTCTGTGGTTCTATTGAAAAAATTTGTATTCCTTTAGACACTAAAAAATCCGTGATCCAAGGAATGTTTTCCTCTTTTAATTCTAAGGTAATTTCTTCATGTTTTCCGTTGTTTTTTTGTTTAATACTTTTAATTCTTTTCTTTTTAGCAAGTTCATTTGAAATTTTTTCCGGAAACTCTTTCACTTTTAGTAATAGCCTAATTGATTTTTTCTCTATTTCCTTACGAATGCCATCAATAGACTCCTCTCGAATTAATTTTCCATTATTTATGATTCCTACATGTGAACATATTTCTTGAACTTCGGTAAGAACATGTGAGCTAAGAATAATTGTTAATCCCTTTTTATTCAAATCTTTAAGAACAATTCGTAGAGCTTTTACTCCTCTAGGATCAAGGCCTGATGTTGGTTCATCCATTACTAATATTTCAGGTTCATTCAATAATGCAATACACAAGGCAAGTCTCTTTTTCATTCCTAGCGAATATTCACTAACTCTTCTGTTTGAATCCTTTTCTAATCCTAATTTAGCAAGTAGAGCCTTTCCTCTTTTCTCTATTAAATCATCACTTAAGTTATAAAATCCTCCATAAAATTGTAATGATTCTTTAGCAGTTAGTCTTCCATATAGTCCAACTTGTTCAGGCAAGAATCCTATCTTATTTTTAAAATAAAGTCCGTTTCCCTTTATATTTTTACCATCAATAATAATATCTCCACTATCAGCCTCTAATATCCCGATTATACATTTTATTGTGGTAGTTTTTCCAGCTCCGTTTGGCCCTAAAAAGCCGTAAATTTGGCCCTTACCAACATTCAGATTAAGCCCATTAAGTGCTGAAAATTTTGAAATCTCTTTACCGATTAGATTATGATTTCGGTATGCCTTTTTGACATTCTCAATTTTTAAGAGATTTTGAGTCACGTTATCTTACCATTGATTGATGTTATAAAACCACATCGTCTTGCTTGATTGTGGTTGAATACTGGAGATATCCATTTTTGCCATCTGCCAACAGCTATTTAGAAGGTTTAACCCTTGATTCTTTACTCGAGGATTATTTTTATTCTGAAGCTAGAGCCCTAGCCGTTGCTAGGCTAGAAACTTCTGCAACTACGGGTTTGATAGATGTTGAAGGTCCTCCTGTTAACGATGAGGCAGATATCGTTCTTGGTTATGTAATATCTCGATTAATTTTGGCTGCCGCTGACAATCAAGCCTTGATTAACTACGTTGCTTTATCTGAAGCTAGAAGGGCTGAGAAGTTTTTTGACACAGAAACTGATGAAGATTTAGTTAAAGTAGTAAATTCTTTAGAAATAATCACTGTATCGCTAGACGGCAACAAGTTTAGCATGAATTTCGTAGATTATGTTAAAGCAGCTTCAAAATTGAGAGAAGGTAATTGGAAACTTGCAAACCGCGGCGTTCAAAATGGCACAGTCACTTTAGATCGTGAAACCTTAGTGAGATTGATGCGAGAAGTTATTCGTCAACATCTTGAAGAATTACCTGAAGCGCCAGTAGAAATTAAAAATCAATTTGAGGGTCCAATAACAGAATTGATAGGTAGTGTTTCCAAAGCATTCGTTGAGAGGATTGGTAATTTAGAAAATGTGGTAGGCGAGCGTCAAGCTGAGGCTATGAAAGAATTAGGCCGTTTTGATTTAGCTAAAGCACCTCCATGCTTTAATATGAATTTGTTAGATTTACAAGCAGGTGTAAATTTAGCACACCCCTCACGTTTCTTCATAACTACTTTTCTTTCTTCACTTAATCAAGATTCGGAATCTGTAATGAGATTATTTGCTACTGCTCCAGATTTCAAAGAATCTTTTACAAGGTATCAAGTTGAGCACATTTCAGGTAAGACATCAGGAACCCAGTATAATGCTCCAAAGTGTGACACTCTAGTTTCTACTGGTGTATGCCCCGGCCCAAATGCCCTTTGCCGATTAATTAAGCATCCATTGAGTTACTACAGAGTAATGGCTGAAGCAGAGAGGCCTAATGAATCAAGGCTCGAAAGAATTTTACTCGCAGCTCTTGATAAAGAGTCATATCCCAAAAATTTGATAGAACAGAATTTAGATAAATTAAAAGAATTTAATTTTGATTATCCTGATGGTTTAAAGAAAACTAAATTATCTTCAGCGATTAAAGAAAATAAGCCTAGTTTGGTTGAGGTTAAAATTTCGTATTTTAATGGTAGAACTTATTCGGTTGATCTTCCAGGTGAAGAAAAGAAATTATGGATTACAAAGGCTGCAATGAGCATAACAGACAGTAACGTAGATTACGAATGTCTTCCTTTGACGGATTGGAAGGTAGCACTTCCTATAGAAGAAAGTCATTTCAAATCAAATAAAATTAAGTTAATAGTTAGGCCTTTAGAAATTAAATATGATACTAATGAGACTAGGCGAAGTTTAATTATTTTAGATACAGTTAAGGTAGACTAAACTCTAATTCTTCTACCACAACTACAGATAAATTTAGTTGTATTTTCATCAACTGTGTGCACCTTGTTACATGAAGGGCAGCTCACAGAGATCATACCTTTTGCTGCCTTAACCTCAGGTTGACTTGTCTCAGTTTTAGTTGAAGGTCTCTTTACTAACTTTTTAGCAACACCTTTCTTTGCTACACGCTTCTTTACAGCCTTTTTCTTCACCGGAGCAGCAGCCATCGATTTTTCTTCTTTGTCAGAGTCATCATCTTCCTCATCAACTTGTGAGCCGATTGAGTGAGTTCCAGTTAGCTCGTCTAGAATTTTTCTTTCATCAAAGTCACTGTCATCTTCTTCCTCATCAAAGTCATCTTCATACTCTTCATCTTCTTCCTCGTCTTCCTCATCAGAATCATCTCCAGTTCCTTCTAAACGTTTCAGTTTTTTAGATTCACTTGGTAAATCTGATTTGTGACCGACTCCGGTTAAACTTTTCTTCAAAGGATCAATTGATTCGACAGGTTTGTAGAGATCTGCAGTAGTATCTTCAGGAGCTAGAACAAATGTGTATATTCCAACTGAAAGAAGTACAATTACCAAGAAGCCTATTACAATTATAATCAAGTTGTCCTCAACAACAGGGGGAAGTTCGGGAATTGAAAATCCGCTCGAATCACCGCTATTAGATTGTTGGGTGACTAGAGTTATTTCAACAATTGCACTTTTAACAATATCATTACTGTTATTTCTTAAAATTATGTCAAACTCAACAACACCATCATATCCTTTGAATCTTGTATCAGAGCTCCTGAATTTAGACAAATATTCATCATATCCTGGGTCTGAGCAAGTATCACATAGTGGCTGAAATTCAGGGTAGCCAATTACAGACTCCCTAGGGTCCTCGGTATTTCTAAAATTTACATTAATTGTAATTGACTCTACCGTATTGTTATTTCCAGCTTCTCTGTATGCACCCTTTAGTCGAACGTAGAGATTTAGATTTGTACCTTCTTGAATAGTAGTTTCATCTTCGCTAACCATTAAGTCCTCAGAACTATTTACAGAGACTTCAAGTAGGCCCGCACTGGAAAAAGGTAAAAGAAAAATAGCTAATACAAATGCTAAAAAAACGTGAATTCCCCAGTTATTTTTTAGCCACATTAACATACACACCTTGGATTTCCAATTTAAAACTTCCTATTTATTATATTGCAAAACGTTACTAAATCTATTAATTGGTACCCTTTTAACCAAAAGATGGTTAGTAATACAAATGATAAGAAAAAGCTAGGAAAAGGAACTAAGTCAGTCCATTCAGGCACTTCACCTAGTGAAAATTCATTGAATACTCCAGTTTATCAAACTTCAACGTTTTATCTAGATGATAAAGGATATAAAATGTGGATGGCCGGTGAGCCTCGTGCACCAGTTTATTCAGGAAGATATTATAATCCAACTAATAGGGCAGTAGAGAGGAAAATAGCAGATTTGGAAGGTGCTGAAGATGCACTAGTGTTTTCTTCTGGTATGGCTGCAATATGTACTACTTTGATTAATTTTCTTGGTCAAGGTGATAGAATAGTTACCACAAGAAATCTATACGGTGGAACAGTTGGGGTTTTAGACCAAGATTTTGTTCGTTTCGGTATTGATGTTCATTATGTGGATGTAAGAGACTTAGAAGCAGTTGAAAATGCATTAAAGGAAAAGGAAACAAAGGTACTGTATTGTGAGACTGTTACAAATCCATTATTAGAAATTTCGGACCTACCAGCTCTAGCAGCCTTAGCCAAGAAGTATGGTGCAGTTTCTATTGTAGATAGCACATTTGCAACGCCAATTTCCTGTAATCCTATTGAACATGGTTTTGATTTAGTTATACATTCTCTAACAAAGATGCTTAACGGGCACAGTGATCTTTTGGGAGGAACCGTTGCAGGGAAAACTAAAGTAATTGATAAAATTTGGGAAAAATTGAGAAATTTTGGAGGCTCCATGGATCCCCACCAAGCTTCTCTTGTTGAAAGGGGAATGAAAACGCTTCAAATCCGATATGAAAGATCTACCGAAACTGCAGCTAAACTAGCAAATTGGTTAGAGTCTCATCCAAAAATCAAGAAGGTAATTTATCCAGGATTGAAAAGTCACGATGATCATGAATTATCAAAGAAAATTCTTTCAGATTCAGGTAACATGGTCTCTTTTGTTGTAAATGGCGGAGATGACGAAGGTCGTAAAATGTTGAATAACATGAACGTTGCCTCTCAAGCAATATCTTTAGGGGGAGTTGAATCTTTGATATCTATGCCGTATGCCACAACCCATGCATCATGGACTCAGGAAGCTAGAGTCGCAGCAGGTATTGATTTAGGATTTGTCCGTTTTTCAACAGGTTTAGAAGATTTTGACGATTTAAAAAATGATTTTGATCAGGCATTATCATCTCTTTGAAGTAACAGAATAATAGCAGGCCCTTACTGGATATTTGTGGAATACTCAATAAGGTTACTTAATTCAGCATATCATAAAGAAAATATAGATGGAGAAGAACGCGCTATCGTATATCTTTACGGTACTACTAAAGAAGGAGAAGCAATTGCAGTACGTACACCACTATTACGTCCTTATTTTCAGGTTGTTGAAGCTACTAAAGATATTAAAAAAAGATTGCAAAAAGATGATAACGTTGAATCTATTGAAGAAGAAGATTTATGGGTAGATGGTGATGTTAGAAAATGTACTAGGGTCTATACAAAATCGCCAGACAATCTTTACAAGCTTAAGGAATGGTTAAAAAATAATGATTTGAAATTATTAGCTTCTGACATACCTTTCCACTACAGATATCTTTATGATAATGATATAGGCGGTTGTGTGTCCTTTGAAGGTGTTGAAGTTAAAAATCATAAATTTACATGTAAATTAATTGAGGCAACTTCGATTAAAGAATGCGATGATTTTGAATCAGATTTCAAAATTTTGAGTTTTGATATTGAAAATTCTATCTTTGAAAGGACAATTTATTGTTTAAGCTTTTGTGTTAAAGATTCAAGTGGCTATATACACGAGGAGACTTTACACGGGAAAGAGTTTGATATTCTGAATAATTTTGTTTCAGCAGTTTCTAAATTTGATCCAGATGTTATAACGGGCTACAATATTGATGGATATGATTTACCGCTACTAGTTGAGAGGGCAGATATTCACAGGATTGATTTGAATTTCGGCCGCGATAAGTCTAAAATTGAGCAGAAACTACAAAGATTTTGGCGAGTTGAAGGACGTGTTGTAATTGATGCTTGGTGGAATGTTAAGCGAGAAATACGACCTCGTCAAGAATCACTTAATGCAGTAGCAAAAGAGTTATTGGGAAGAGAAAAGCATGATGTTAATCCAAAGAAAATGGATGAGGAATGGAAAATACGTCCCGAAAAGGTAATGGATTATTGTCTTGAAGATGCTAAATTAGCTTTAGAAATTTTAGAACATATTATGGTTATTCAAAAGTACCAACACATAGGTACAGTTTCAAAGTTACCTCTGGATGATGTAATTAACGGAATCACATCTATGATGATTGATTCCTTGATGATTAGATTTGCAGATTCTAAGAAAATAGGAGTACCTGGGACAAATCGAAGGAAAAGAACAGGTCATATTGAGGGTGGATATGTTCACACGGTAGATCCGGGATTGTATGATTGGGTTTGCGTTTTGGATTTCAAGTCGATGTATCCAAGTATTATAATTGATCGGAATTTGTGTTTCACTACAAGATCGGATGAAGGGGAAATAGAAACTCCTTTGGGAGTAAAATTTAAGAGCCCTAAACAAAAGAAAGGCCTTCTTCCTG
>Ga0207985_1000200_pt1 | contig 15791 bp, 16 predicted proteins | sample ETNtaG_3_FD_185761 | JGI IMG/M metagenome (GOLD analysis project Ga0207985, IMG submission 185761) | Marine microbial and viral communities from oxygen minimum zone, Eastern Pacific Ocean - ETNP201302SV84 (SPAdes) (version 2) | ecosystem: Environmental > Aquatic > Marine > Unclassified ...
GTATCCATAATATTGATACATCTCGTCATCATTAAATGTACGATACTTATCTGCTTCTTTAATTAACTCTTGATCTTCTAAATGACCATCAGGTAATTCATCAAAAGTGAAAGGCATTCCGTTGATGAAATACATTTTGACAATCATACTTCCACCACGAAACCAACAGCAATGAGTGGTTATCTTGTATTTCATTTATTTATCTGTGGTCAATGCCAAATCTGCGTAAACAATCATATTTGGTTCAAGCATTTGATCACAAACTTCCATAACTCTCATGAATTCTTCAGTATTATCGCAAGCAATTATTTTATTATCGCCCTTGTCACTTTTTAGTTTGAATGTTCTAGCACAGATGTCTACAACAACTTCGTATACAAAATCGTCCATTTCGTGAGAATACATATTCGTTATTATAGCATATGTATAAAAATAGTCAATCAACTTAATAAATGACCAGTTATAGTCGCATAATCTAATTGAACAGTTGCTACATCCCAGTCAGTCTGATACCATCCGACTGTTGCACCCTTATCAAGTTGCTCTAGTGATGAAAAAGAAACATTATACTCTAAACCACTACCAGATTGAAAACGTGGATTAATCACATGGAAATCTCTAACATTACTATGAACTCTGTTATAATAAGTTGAATTATTCTCAACCCTCCAGTAAACACCATAACTATCATCATTACCTGTATTGCCACCGTCTGTAGCATCACCATTTTCAAAAGTCATTGTAATATCAAACTTATACAAACCAGCAACTGGAGCAGTGAATTTTCCTGTAGTATTATCCCACCCATTTCCAAAGTTATATCTAACGGTATCAAAATTTCTTAAAAATGCATTTGCATTTCCACTGTTAGTTTGTGTTGTAGTCAATTCTACCAAAAACGCTGGTTTTTCTGAACCCATGTATCCATGATTTGCCTTTCTAGTGACTGATGTACCGTATCCAGTGACAACTCCTCTGCCAACTTCAAATTCTGTTCCCTCTACATCAATACCTTCACCAGATGATTGACTTCCACTTATCATGTAATTACTTATCGATCCAGTGCTTCCTGCTCCAGTAATTCTAAATGCTTTGTCTGGACCATTAGTTGATGAAAAACCATCAACAATAAGAGGACCTTTTGTACTTGTTGATGACCAAAAACCCTCCGATGTGGCAGCAAAACCAACAATGTTTAAATTTTTAAACATTACATTTGAAGCTCCCTCCATAACTCGAACGATACCTCTAGATCTTGTTGTTGATGAAGCAAGGAAATCATCTGCCATATCAACAGTATCGTCACTGACATAAACATTAACAAGTTTTACATTTTCATATGAGGAAATTCTGATACCACGGTTTGCTAATTCAGTAACATTACCTTCCGATGTGAAATCTCTTGGAGCAGCAACTACAATATTGGATAAATTAACATTTCTTGCAGTAGGACTCTTTCCTGTTCCTATTCCAGTCTCAAATTCCATGTGCTTGATGTCCACACCAGTTGTATTATTATATGTCTTAAAATCATCTACAGTAACATTATAAGGTGCTGGAGCATAACTATGTCCTTTAATCTGAAGTCCTTTATGACCACCAATCGCTGTGCAATTAATCATAGTAACATTTCTACTACCGTCATCTATTTCAAAACAATTAGAATTTTGAGGAGTTCTTATTCCTGATGGATTTATTGATCTGCACCCCTTAATTAAAATATCGGATGAAAAATGTGTTGTAAGATTATCATCCCCCGACCCTGATGTAAAACAATTTTGTAGTGTTATGTATCTTGATGGTTCGTTATCATATGTTGAACCATTATTATTTTCAGGATATCTTGGTGCACATACATCAATATTATGTTTATATCCATCTATACATCTAACATTTTTTACCAAAACATATTCACTAAAACATATACTTAATGTGGTTTGATCATTATCTTGATCTCCACCATCAGTATCTTTAAGTGTCTCTCCTCCTGATATCCCCCATCTATCTCTATTAAAATCTAATGTAAAATCTTCTAGAACTATGTTTTCTTTTTTAATACCTCTTTCTCCAGTTCTCATCAATGTAGTATCTCTTCCTACATCATGTCTCATTTTTATGATGGTATGTTTTCCTTCACCTACTAAATGAGTTTCACTTGGGATTATAATAGTTTTTGAAACAAGAAATGTACCCTCTGGCATCATTAACTTTCCTTTACCTTTAGTTTCATCTAAAGCTTTTTGTAAAGCAAGTGTATCATCTGTTTTTCCGTCACCTACTACACCAAAATCTTTTACAGAGACAAAATCAATACCACCTACTAAGTTTGCATATAACTTTCCATATATGTAAACGTCTTCAGAAAATTCAGTTTTTTGTGATACAAAATTTATATTATCCCTTTCTCTATCATAATCAGGTGCTGGAATATTATTTCTTTTAAAATCTGTCATTATAGTTCTCCACTACTTTACCAAACCAGCCACAGCAGTTCCTGCAAATACTTGTTTTGCCCAATCTACATCTCTAGATTTAAACCTTTTCACTGTTATTGGTCCTTTCGGTGTTATCAAAGTAACGTTTGATGCACCAGAAATATCAATGTTACTACCACTTATTCTTGTTTTTCTTGCATTTATCCTTGTCGTATTTTGTGTCGTTGCTATAAGTTCAGATGAATCTAAATTAATCTTACCACCGCACGTTAATTCAATATTTTCAGTTGCATCTAAAATTATATTTCTACCTTTAATTCTAACATCACCATTTTTTTCTGCTGATATTGCAACATCTCCTTTCGTTCCAACAATATTAATACATACACCACCACCTTCTACACTCGCACCACCTGCAATTGTGATACATTGGTCTGCTAATATTTGAAGTTGACCATCACCCATCATTCCAATATTACTTATATCTTTAGAATCTGAGTATCCATAAAGATTATAAGCGATATTTCCAGCAGTTCCTAACTCTGGATTTGCTGTTTCGATTCTGAAATGAGGACCAAAAGAGTCATATTGTCTCTTCTGCCAATTTTGATTTTCTGCTGGTGTTGCCATACTTTATTTAGTACCCTCCTCCATATCCACCGCCTCCTGACGATCCACCACCTGATCCCGAAGACCCGCCACCACTAGGAGGACTAGAAGGAGGAGGAGTATAAGTTGGTTGAGTTGGTGTTTGGTCTGGGATTTCCATTTGTGGAGCTGTAGTAGTGCTACTTGTGTCAGGTTGACTTGTTGTAGTGGTGTCGGAAACATTTTCTTGAATCTCTGGTGATGAAACAGTTGTATAAGAAGTAGATGTCATATCTACGGATCTAGATGTTCTACTTTCTTGTGGTGTATCATATATTATAGCATGAGGAGTGGTAGTGTGTGCAACTCCAACCATTTTAGCTCCTGTTGTGGGATGAACATGAAAAGGACCATAATATGGTTCTCCATTTATAAAACCAACAAGTCCAGCACCTCTTGGTGTAATACAATCTATAACTTGTTTTACTCTTCCTTGATAACTTGGTCTCGGAGCTAATTGTGCCTTTAATAAAGCACCAATTCCAGTAGATGAAATTACTTCTATCTCAGGTAGTGTATTGAATGGTTTTATATCATTAGTAGCAGGATCTGGTGGTATAACATTTAATATTCTACCCTGTTCGTCTAAGAATTTTTCATATTCATTACCCTTATCATCTACTACTTTATCTTCAGGTTTATAATTTTGTCCTGGTTTTACAACTACAACATGGTCAACAGCATACACACCCTCATCATCAGTTTCAATTACTGGATAATTCTCACCAGAACTTACAATAAAAACATCAGTAACTTGTTGGTAAGTAGGAGAGGATGGATCATAATCAATCACTGATCTTGCTACTGCACCATATCCCTTTCTACAAGTATCAACTATCTCAACAAATGGAGGTGACTTGTAACCAGTGCCAGGATTTATTACTTTCATACCAATTAAACTCGCAGTCTGTTTCGCAAAAGTATCACTTACAATAGCACCTAAAATTGGGTTAACCTCTGCACCTGATCCACCACCACCGAATAAATTAACTTTTATTCCTGAACAATTTAATGGTGGTCCTGTATAACAATCACTCAATGTACTACTAAAACCAGGTGTACTAACATCAGGTCGCATAAAATCAAACAATCCTAAGTTGCCTATTACTCCACCAGGACTCGCTGCTGCCTCTTTTAATTCTTGAGCAGCATTTGCTATACTTAAAACTTGTCCAGCAATATTTTCAAGATTCACTCCCAAAGGTCCAATTCCAAGCATCCATCCATTTGTTTTACCTCCTAAATCGGCATCTGGAATATCACAATCACTGAACACACTAGCAAGACCAAGTAATCCTTCCCCTTGAGATCTTAATAAATCTTCTATTCCCCTACCACCTGCTAGACCAGGAGGAAAAATTTTACCAACTCCACCTATAGCACTCGCTAACTCTGAATTTATTCCTTTAATCATATCATTCATCAATGCACCAATAAATTGATCTCCAATACAATCTGTAAAGTTTTCAACGTTATTAGTGAATTCAGTTAGTAGATTTGCGACATCACCCACTAATTTATCAGTTACTTTTTTAACAACACAAGGCATCGTATCCTGTATATTCAAAACAGGAGTAATCATCGCTTTTTGTGCTTCAGTAGCTGCCTTTTTAGCAAGTGCCATGTCACCAGTTTCTGCTAATACCCTTCCAAATTCATCTTTATAAAGACTATGGAGACCACTATTTAATTCTGGAGATAAAGAATCATAAGTTGTATTTACCATATCCTTTATCATTCCTTTTGATGCTGAAACTATTTGTTCTGCACCTTCAAATATACCCTTGAATTTCTCTTTAAAAGTCATTGACTTCATTTCAGTCAAAGTATTTTTTAAAGTATTCTTTATATTATTTGTTGCTTTTGAATTATCTGCTGAACCCTTTGCACCCTGTGCAAACATAATCTCCTGTCCAATCGCTTTAAATGCTTGAGTTTGTGGATACCCGTATTTTCTTTTTAAACCCTCAATCACCTGAGTAGTACCAGCTGTTGCTTGATTCAATCCAGTTTGTAATGCACCAGACTCAAGAACTTGTTTCAATTCAGCAGATGCTTCTGATGTTGCATCTTGCAATGCTCCAGAGTCTACAAGTTGTTCTAATTGTGCTTTTCCTTCTTCTAAATCTTTATTTAAATCTTCTACAATTTCTTTAGTTAAAAATCTTGGTGAGTTTTGACTCTTATTAGAGTCATCACCTCCTTCATTCTTTGGTATAAATTCATTATTGGGTTTGATTTTACTTGTATATCCAGTAAATGGTTTAAATGGAACAGTATACTCTTCACTGCCACCGTAATAACTTGCAGTGCTGGCAAATATTCCCATTATAACAGGTAATTGTGCATCATCACCATCAAGAAAAAATCCCATAACAGTATCGCCTGGTGAGATACGAAGAGATCTCGCACGATTAGCTTTTCCAGAACCTCCTTGTGGAGATAAAAGAACTTGTGCCCAAGGTAAGTCATCGTCTGCTAGTTCTGTTATGTCAGCAGGGTGGTACCCGTAGATGCGAACTTTCATCCTACAACCCCAAGTATTTCCAATCTGATTTAATTGACTTGCTTGTGCTGATTCAGGTGCAATTTGACCAATCCACCATCGGAATCCGTCTTTACCTAAAAAATTTGTTTTGAGTAAACTATTTTCTATCATTTCCTTCCAAAAGAGTCTCTAACTAATTTTAATTTTGAATATGATCCATTTGAATCAAAATAATGTGCTAGTTCCTTTATCATATATAGACCGCTAGTGTCAGGATCAGGTTCCTTTCTTTCAGTATTTTCTAGAGAGGGAAACTCACATCTAATAAGACTTCCAGCATTAATTGCAAGATTAAGTGGTATGGTGACTTCTATAACTTGTGTCATCAATTGATTATATCTCATCATTGATTGAGAGTGAATTTTTGCAGGATCTGCATTTCTTTTTGCAGGATCATTCCATCCATCCTCACTAGCATCTTTCTCAACAGTTCCAACATCAAGCATACCAACAAATATTCTACTGGGTAAATCACCAAGTGTCAAATCACTATCGTCATTTATTTTTGGTAACGTGATTTGTTTACTACCAAGATTACTTGTTTTATCAATATATTTCTTTGAATTAAAAACAATATCTGGATTTAATCCAAATGTCACAGGATTGATATAATATCTCATGCTACTGTACGCACCTCTTTCAAGTTTACCTAACAAATCTTGGTTTCTATCAATACCATATTGAAGAATTGAAAAATCTTTTTTCGGATCATCCTTATCAATTATGCCTGGATTGAATATGTAATCCTCCTCAAAAGGTTTTTGTTTTATTAAATTATCAATAGACTTAAAATTTAATCCTTTACTTGTTTCATAAAATAGAAATCCTGCTGTAGAATCCTCACCATCACCCTTATATGCTATTGATTTTGATGCCAACCAAGTGATAACAGTATATGGTTTTTTCATATTACCTATGAATCCATATGGATTTTGAGTTTCATCTATCTCATTTATTTTATCAGTGCTTAGATATTTCTTTATAATATCTCTTACTGAATCTGATATTCTTTGTGTTGAGGGAAATTTTTTACCAACTCTCGAAGTTTCATTTGTCAATGCCTCTCTTGAAATTAAATTCAAAGTTAATATTTCCTTACCTGAGTCAACTAAAACATTTGTAATTGAGGAAACATGAAAGTATTGTTCTGGACTTTTTGAAAAATCTAATCCTTCTTTATTAACTTTTGAGTTTCCAGCAATCTTTATTACTACTCTTTCACCACCTCTTAAGGGTAGTCCATTATATAAAGATTTAACTTTACCATCTTCAGCCTTAACTGTATTACTTGTGTTAACAACAATCGCTTTAGCAGTTAGTGTAGGAGAAAACAAATTTTCATAATATGTAAAATTTATTACACCAGAAGATATATCAACAGTTTTTCTACCATCTGCAGATTCTATAGTAAATTTTTCGTAAATTGATGGATTAGATGCTGCCATTAGATTTGTAACATTACCTTCTGTACTCTTTTCATTACATCCCTTACATTATTATTTGTATTTGTAAATGATGGAGTTGAACCTCCACCTCCTCCCATACCACCGCCAACTGAACCATCACCACCTACATTAACTGGTTTCTCAACTATGTAGATTGTACTGGAAGCATTAGTTTGACGATTACCTAAATTATTTCTTACCATCACTTTCGGAGTTATGCTCTCACCCTTATCTGGTTTCTCAATACTTGATGCAAACTCCTCCATTGCTGATTTAAGTTCTGATGACTTACCTTCTATTTCTTGTGCTTTCGCATCCACTTCTGCCATAGTGCTTGATTCTGTTTCTTGATCATTATCTCTTTTCGTCTTCGTTCCAAACATATTACTCATGAAACCATTTATTTTTGCCAATACACCATCATTTTCCTTTTGATCTTCATTTTCTCTTTGAGTATCCTGATTTTTTGATTCAACTGTCTCTCCCTGAGATTGTGCCTCTTGAGATTTAAGACTTTGTATATCCTGATCAGTATTAATACCAGATATCATATTTTCATCATTTTTTTTGTCTACCTCTTCTTCATTAGTTTTAGATGGATTAAGCATATTAAATGAGGATGGATCTACTTCTTCTTTTTTTTCTTCCTCTTTGTTTCCAAATAAATCCCCTCTTTGATCAAGATCAGTCATTCCAAAGGTTGCAAAATCAACTGCACCAGTTAGTGCTCTCATGAAACCTTTTGGTCTTTCTTTCTTTTCAGTCGTATCTGATTCGTCAGTCGTTTTATTATCTTGTGCTTGTTCAGAATCTCCCTCTTCTGCATCAGGATCTTCATCTTGTATAATTAATCCCTCATCAAATGATTTCAAACCAAAATTTCCTGGATTACCAAAAAGATTAAATCCATTTATGAGTCTCTGTGTAAGTCTCCTTACTCCTCCTTCTGCTGACTCTAAACCTTCTCTTGCTTCCTGTTCTTTTTGTGAGAAAGGATATCTAAACAAATTTGTGACAGCATTTGCTATGCCTGTACCAAAATCAGTTAAAAAGTTTGTTATTGCACCTATAAATCCAGTTAATATTCCAACTACTGTGCTGATTCTTTTTATTAAAGCTTTGATGCCCTCTATAATTTTTGGTAATTGATTTACAAACCATCCTATTAATATAATACCAAAAAAGTCTAATATCCTTCCTAAAAATCCTCTTGTACTAGCTGATGAAATACTACCAGTTCTCTTTGCAATTCCTTGAACAGATGCTGCTTCTAATTCATCCTCTCTATCCTTTCTTCTTACATTTTCTCTTCTTCTCCTAAAAAATTCATTATCCTTGCCTATCAATCTCCTCTTAAAAATATTATTTTCATTTGTGCTTTGTACAATATCTCTTGCTTTAGTATTAGACTTAGATAATCCCTCATTAAAACTTACAGCAGAATCTCTAATAGTATTAATACTAATTGATGACTTTAAAAGTGAATCTCTCCTCGCTCTTATCGACATACTAGAACTCCGCTAAGTTAAACATTGAATTAGCAAGTGCAGGGAAAGTATTAGAATTATCACTTGATTTAATGTTAGGTAATGTATCTGACGAACCACCTGCAGGTCTTGCACCACCTTCTCCACCTGCATTTGTATTAGAATTTGGTAGAGGTATATTAACAACATTAGAATCATCAGAGTATACAAGATTCTCACCATTATTACTCTTTTTATTTACTGATAATTGTAAATCTTCTGAATTAGTGGGATTCAGCATTGTAAAACCTGTTCCATCACCTCCGTCACCATCACCATCACCACCAGATTGTCCAGGCGGAGTCACACCAGTGAAAGAGTCTGCAAGATTAGCTGCTTGGTCTCCTACAAAACTAGAGAATAAACTTAATCCAAGTAATCCAACTAGTCCAACTCCTGTTGAGATACCCTCTGGAAACAACGCTAAACCAGTAAAAAATGTAGTCAAACTAGCAATCGTATTTGCTCCAGCACCCGTAACCGCTTGCACCGCAGTTTGATCACCCACACCATCTCCATCATCGTCACCTTTCATTCTATTTCTTACATCAAATCCAAAACCAATAGTTTCAAATAGAGCAGTTAACGGACCACCAAAACCTTTTACTCCTCCAGATGCAGTGGTTGGTTTGAATAGATTACCAATAATCGGAACCTTCTGCATGAATTTCCCTGTTTGTCTCATCATTGGACCAATCAATGGTAAACTCAATCCTAAACCAACCAATGCACCGACAGGTTTTTTTATTATATTAAATATAGCTTTAGGTACCCGTTTAAAGAAATTTTTTCCAGAATTAGAAATATTTTTTCTAAATTTATCTACATTTAATTTTATAAACCTTAGAACCGCTTTGATGGGTGAAACAACTAATCCACTAAATGCAATACGAAGAATAGTACCAGCTAACGTTCCTACTAATCCAATTATTTTTCCTAATCCAACTGTTAATGCTACAGCGATTCCAGTAATCAACGCAAGATTACCGAAAAATCTTACTTTAAAATCATTTAACGCATCAACGTTACCATCAGATTTTAATCTTAAAAATGTTATTGTCTGGTCAACTAACCATCCACCTGCAAGAATAAGTAAAAAATTACTTAGTCTACTTAAAATACTTTGTCCTGCTACTGCAACTTTACGAACTGGTGATAGTAAAGCATTCTGAACTTTTCTCTCTAAATCTGATTCTTTACCCTCTCTAAGTGCTTGCTCTGCTAATAATGCTTCTCTCTTTTGTTTTGCTGCTTCTCTCTGTCTATCTAATTGATCACTTATCGCTAAATTTGACTGTATACTTGCAAGGGAATTATTTAATTGACTAACTTGTGCTGATACGTTTGACAGTTGACCAGATACAGTTGTCAATGTTAGTGAATTTTGATTTAGTAAACTTGTTACTTGAGGATCTGGAGGTGGAGGTGCAACAGCACGACCAGAAAAGACACTAGAAGATACACTTCTCCTAATACCTCTAATGCCTCCTGCTATTGGCGATGCTAAACCTTGTTCCTCATCCATTACGTTCTTGTTGTGCCTTTAAATTTTCTTCCTCAACGTGTTGTTGTAAAAGTGAAACATAAATTTCTCTTTCCCAAGGAATCATGTTTTCTAACTCTGTTAAGCTATATTTATGGTGCTGCATTAAAGCAAAATTTAATTTATAGTATGACACAAGATCTTCATGTGCCATACTTATGCGAAAAAATTCTGCAGCCCCTCTATTTTGATTTCACTTTCAACTTTTGTATTAGGGTTAATTACCTTCACAGTGTGAGCTAATTTTGGCATGGTTTCAAAAAACTTCTCAACCATCTTAAATTGTGTTGAATTTAATGATTCAATAAAATCATTTAACTCTTTCTTTGTACAATCTGCAGATGCCCAAGACTCTTCTTCAGAATAAACCTGATCAACACATGACGCAATTAAATCAAATGTGTCATCAACATTCATACTCTCAACAGCACCAAAATTATTTTTGATGAATTCATCTAGAGAAGGATATTTCATTCTCAAGGTATATGTATCATCTAGTTTTATATCACGTTGATGATCATCCTCCTTTTGTACTTTAATATCATCAATATGAATTGACATTGGTACTTGAGTTTTTTTATCATCAGGGCAAGTCACCATGACTTCAATATCTTCACCTACTGATTTTCCACGAATATTTAAAAACAAATATTCAATATCAAAAGTAGAAAGTTTTTCAACTTTTGTACCTCTTGTTAAGATACATTTTTTCAAAACATCTTTTACTGCTGTGGCAATTTGTTTTGAATCTTGTGATTCCATCGCCAAAATTAATATTTTTTCCTCTTTAACTAGAAAGGGTCTAAACTTAATTTTTCTATCAGAAGATGGTAAAGTCAACTCATATGTTGGAGTTGAAATGGTTGGTAATGGCATAATATTCTAAGCACTTCAGTGTGATTATTTATAGGGGTTTTTCAAACTTATTTTATTGTCCTATAAAATTATTTAAAGAATCAGCCGTAGGGAATGAGTATCTTGTAGTTGGAGCACCAGTTCTAACTCTTGTGAAATCAGACGATATTGTATAAGCTACATCCTCATTTAACAATGGAAGTCCACTTTGAACTTCATTTAAAAATCCTTCAGTATTTCTAACTATACCATCATCCGTTGGTCCTCCTCTCCTTTTATTCATATCTATTCCTAATGCTCTTGCAAGAGATGAGGACTCACCACATACGTATCTGTCAAAACTAAAAGCACAAGTTGCCTTTAATACTTGAGAATTTTGATAGGAAACCCTTGTTGAATTTAATGATAAAGGAAACATGCCAATAAATCTATACTCTAAGAATTGAAAATGGTTTGCTTCAAATTTAACAATTCTTGTATCATTAGATTTATAATCTTCGGGATATCTCATTCTAAAATGATATGAATCTCTTACTGGATCAGCACTTGATGCACCTGAAATATATTCCATCCAATGCTCTAAAAATTTAAGTGATTTATAATCATTATCAACATAAAATTCTAAATTTATTTGAGTGAAATTACGAGTATGTGCAAATCTCTCTACAACTCCCTGAAAATCTCCAGCAGTATTTAATGACGCTAAAGCACTGCCTGGTAATACTGCATCACTACATAGTAGTCCAATATTGTCTGATATAAAACGATCATTGATACCCTTCTGTCTCATAAAAGTTCTTACAGAAGTAGGGGGTAATACAAATTTTACTAAAAACTTTGATGTCTGAGCTACATTCTGTAACTTAGGCATTATATCTGATATTCTTCTCGGTCTTGGTGCTGGCACTCTAAATACAACTATAGTATAGTTATTTAGATGTCTTATAAGGGAAAATATTATCCATCGTTTCCTAGAAAGTACAAAGGTGATCCAACTAATATAATTTATAGGTCACTCTGGGAAAGAAAGTTTATGGTATATTGTGATAAAAATAGTAAAATTCTTGAATGGGGAAGTGAAGAAATAGCACTACCATATATTTCTCCGCATGATAGTCGAGTACATCGTTACTTTCCAGATTTTTATATAAAAGTTCAAGAAAATACTGGAAAAATAAAAAGATATCTTATAGAAGTCAAACCTTTAAAACAAACTGTCAAACCAAAAAAACCTAAAAGACAAACTAAAGGTTACATTCGTGAAGCATTTGAATACGCAAGAAATCAAGCAAAATGGAAAGCAGCAAGGGAATATTGTGCTGATCGTATGTGGGAGTTCAAAGTAATTACAGAAAAAGAGTTAGACATATGAGCAGATTAGATCCAATCATGAAAAATCTAGTTGGTAATGAAAATCCAGATGATTTAGCAACAGAAATATTAGGAGTATTGACTGAGGGAAGTAATATTCCTGAAGCTGGTAACTTTTATGTTTTTGTATATCGTGCAAAAACACCTGGCATAGCATATGACTCACACCCACTCGTTGCAGTGACTGATGTTTTTCAGTGGGGATTCAAAGGATTGAACTATCACTGGGGAGAAATGAGACAATATACGTTCCCAGAAGTAGTTGGTGGTTTATATAAAGTAGATGAAATGGAACTAAGAGATTTAAGAACTCTTCCTTTTGTCAAAATCGTACTAAATACTTAAAAAAAAGTCAATATAAATGGCAAGAGGAACTTGGCTGGAAGATCCAGAAGCACAAAATCAATTAAATAAAGCATACGCTGCAACAGATGGTCTTGGGTTAGATGAGTATGCAAGACAAACTGCTGCTCATAAATTAGTTGGTAATTCAAAATTCACAAAACAATCTAAAAGAAGTAAAGATAGTGGAAAAGATAAGTATTTGTCATATCCAGTTGCAAGAACCTCAGATGAAAAAACAGGAGATACATTAAGAATTAAATGTGTAGAATATATACCACCACCATCTGCTGGTTTTGGTGTTGACGTTACAGGTGTATATAAAGAGCAAGACGGTGTGATTTCAGTAGCTACAAAAGAAGAAAGAGAATCGAAAGGTGATGCAGGAAAAATAAATATCACAACTGATTTCACTGATGGTAACTCAAGAATGAGTGATCCTCAAAATACAAAAGTAAAATATTATATTGAACTTCCTATACCTCAAGAAGTTAATGATTCTAACTCTGTTACATGGGGTGAGGATCGTGTGAATGCAATTGAATTAGCAACTCTATCTCTTGCACAAAGAGCAATGGAGGGTGGAGTCGAAGGCATGGGTCAATTAGCACAAGCTGGAATTCAAGCATTTCAGGAGGGTGTGAACATACCAGGTTTAAATTCTGAAACGCAAAAATCTTTGAGAGCTGCTATCTCAGGATATGCACTTAACGCACTGGGTTCACAAGTTTCATCTAAAAGTGTTATCGCAAGATCAACAGGTCAGATTTTAAACAACAACCTTGAATTATTATTTTCAGGAGTAAACCTAAGATCTTTTCCATTCACTATTACATTCTCTCCTCGTAGTCCACGAGAATCAGATGTTGTAAAAGCGATAATTCGTTCATTAAAAATGTCAATGGCTGCAAAAGCTGGAGAGTTCAACGGTAGTGCACAAGGTATATTTTTAAAATCACCTGATTTATTCCAACTTGATTATCTAAAAGATGGAAAAAACCATCCATTTTTAAATCGTTTTAAATTATGTGCTCTTACTGGAATGTCAGTAAATTATACAAACGCTGGAACATACGCATCTTACAATGATGGTACACCAGTTAATATTAGAATGAATTTAACCTTCAAAGAAATCAACCCAATATATCATGAAGATTACTTAGAAGATTCATCTGGATCAGGAGTAGGTTTCTAATGGGATACTTTAACGAATTTCCAAATTTATTATATCAATCTCCATTATCACATAAAAATTCTTCTGGAGAATTTATAATAATTAAAAATATATTCAGACGAACTCGAATACAAGAGCATTTAAGAGAATATGTAACATTTTTCAATAAATTTGTTATCGGTGATGGAGATCGTCCTGACACTATCGCCAGTGTCTTATATGGTGATTCGAGATTAGATTATATTGTGGTATTATGTGCTGGAATCACAAATATAAACAATCAATGGCCACTACAAGATTATCAAGTATATGATTACGCACTAGGAAAATACGGTGACGAAACAACGATGAATCAAATTCATCATTATGAAACATTTGAAATAAGGGATGATCAAGCAAGACAAATACTACCACCGAATCTAATCGTAGACAAAGACTTCAAAATTGATGGAACTAATCATAAATTTCCAAGTAGCACTAGATATACTCTAAGGTCTGATAATGGATATAGGCAATTAGATGATAAAGATGAATTTACTGTTTTAACTGATAATATAGCTGCACCAGTTACAAACCTTCAATATGAATTCATGGAGAATGAAAAGAAAAGGGAAATAGACGTTTTGAAACCAGCATATTTGCAATTGTTCATTAATGATTTAAGAGATATTTTGAGATACGACAAGAGTTCTGGATACATTGCACCTAATTTAGCGAAAACCGAAAGCACCGAAGTTGTTAATCCATAAAAACTGTTATATATAATAAACACGAGAAAGTGAAGCGATAACACACACAACGCACACTAACTCAAATTATCGAATTACTATTATGCCAGGATCTAATCCATATGAGCTTAGGCTGCAGCTCTTTCAAGAAGCCAAAAGTATTTGTTGGGAAGAATACAGTAGAAACGTTAGTGAATTTGAGCGAATTAGAGATAATAATTACGCTCTAGAAAAAAAATATGATGCTGATTTAAGTAGATATGAATCACTAAAAGAACAAGGAAAACTTGGATCATTAGAGTATCCTGTTTATCCTAGTTTAAAAGAACTACCTGAGTATCCAAAGTATCCTACAATGGAGGAACTAAAGGAGAAAGCAACTTTTATCAGGAATTTTTGTGATGATAAAGGGGAGAACTCAGATGGAATTGCATATCGAAAATTCAAAAATGAAGATAAAGAGTATGTTGAATTCCAAAATGGAAAAGTGATGGAGACTTTTGATTCATTCAAAAGAAATGAAACAAATAATGTCATCTTTTCAGATAAAGTGAGAGTTGGTGGAGCAAGAACATGAATTACAGACCAACCACACTTTTTTTCCCAGAGGATGAATTCGACCCTTATGATGGGTTGTCAAAAAAAACTAGAGAGATGGATGAACATCTCTCTAGAAAAACAGGTATAAGTATAAAAAGATTTTACAAAATACGAAAGTATTTTAATTAATCTTCTGCTAATTTTGCAAAGTAGGATAATGCATCATCATCTTCTTCTGTTGTAGAAGGAGTTGATTTAGATACAGCAGCAGTTACTAATTCTTCTGCTTCTCCACGATCAATATCCTCTTCTTCAAATTGTGGTGCAGCGGATTTCTTATTTCCAAGCACATAATCTAGACGAGTTTTTAACTCATCATATGTCTTGAACTGGTCTGGTGCAACAATCTCAGCAAGTGAGAACTGTTTTTTCCAGAGTGATTCCATTGCATCATCATCGTCAAGTAAAGGTGATTGTGCTGCAAATTCAGAACTATCGTAGTTTCTGTATCCTGCAACATTCTTTGCCTTTAGTTTAAAGTTTGCACCTTGCCAGAAATCAAATGGATCGATTGCTTCCTCATCTTCAAACTCAGGTTGCATTGCTGCAGTAAGTTTGTCAAAGATTTTCTTTCCA
>Ga0207985_1000202_pt1 | contig 15761 bp, 17 predicted proteins | sample ETNtaG_3_FD_185761 | JGI IMG/M metagenome (GOLD analysis project Ga0207985, IMG submission 185761) | Marine microbial and viral communities from oxygen minimum zone, Eastern Pacific Ocean - ETNP201302SV84 (SPAdes) (version 2) | ecosystem: Environmental > Aquatic > Marine > Unclassified ...
ATGAGAAAGCAAGTAGATTAAAAGATGCTTCATTCTCCAGTATTGCTGGAAGAATCGATTGATTTTTTAATTACTAATCCTTCTGGTAAATATATTGATGCAACCTTTGGTAGGGGTGGACACTCTAGAAAAATACTCGATTCGATATCCAAAGATGGAGAGCTTTTGGCATTGGATAAAGATATCGAAGCAATTAGGTTTGCAGAAGAAAACTTCAAAGACAATAATTTTTCAATTCAACATGTAGGCTTTGAAGAATTAGACTCAATAAATTCAGCAAAAGAAGCTGACGGTATTTTATTTGATTTTGGACTTTGCTCAACTCATTATGATAACCCATCAAGAGGCTTCAGCTTTAATGAGGCTGGACCACTTGATATGCGAATTGATCTCAGGCAACCCAAAAAGCTTGAAGATTTTCTTCAAACTATTGATGTTGAAGAGCTAGCAAACATTATTTATCAATATGGAGATGAGAAAGAGTCTAGAAAAATTTCGCATGCAATTATAGATTCTTATAAGGGTGGCAAGATTTCAAATACTTTTGATTTAGCAGAAGTAATAAAAAAATCAAAAACAAGATCTCCAAAAAAAATACATCCAGCAACCAAAACCTTTCAAGCCTTAAGGATTTATTTAAATGATGAGATAAATAATCTTAGAACTGGATTAAAAAAATCAAAGGATTTAATAAAAACTGGAGGAAGAATTGTTTGTATTTCTTTTCACTCCCTCGAGGATAGATCAGTTAAGCAATCTTTTGCTCCAAAAAAGATAAGTTATCCAAAAGAAATTCCACTGAATAATGAAGTTATAAAAGAGTTTAAAGTAATTGCTAAAAAAATTAAGCCGAGCGCTTCTGAGCTGCAAAGAAATAAGAGATCAAGGAGCGCAATTATGCGAGTTTTCGAAAAGATATAATGCAAAATTTCTACCTGCCAGTTATTTTTTTTCAACTAGTAATAATTACTTACTTATCTTTTATTATCGTTGATGTTAGGTGGGAAATAAGATCGGGTTTTAAGACACAAGAAAGACTTACCATTCAGAATGAAGAATTAGAAAATCTTTATTACCAGCTTTTAACAGAGGAATTCTTTCTTAACTCTCCTGCCAGAATTGAAAAAAAAGCTAAAGAGGATCTTGGGATGATAAAGGTCAGACCCAAGAAAATAAAATGAAGATTTATTACAAAAACTGGAGATTGTTTTTAATATTTTTATTTCTTTTTTTATCGATAGCAGCAATTCTTTCAAGAATGGTATATGTTCAGGTTCAACAGGGTAATTTTCTTCTACAAAAAGGTAATAATCAAAATACTTCAGAAAGGATAATCGAATTCAAACGAGGATCTATTTTTGATAAAAATGGTATTCCTCTTGCAATCAGTATTACAGGTTTTGATCTATTTGCACTTAGTGGACTTAGTGAGGATGATTTCTTAAAAATCAAAAATATCCTTAAACTTAAAGATTTAGAATATAAACCCTTTAATAAGAAATCCTTAATAAGCGCTTCATTATCTTTTGAAGAGATGCGAAAAATTAGGTCTCTAAGAATAAATAGGTTAGAGCTTGAGAAGACTTATAAGCGGCATTATCCCCTTGGAGAACAAGTTGCTCCGTTGGTAGGATTTTCTGGCAGGGATGGATATGGTTTAGAAGGCTTAGAAAAAAGTTACAACTCAATTTTAACTGGAAAGCCACTAAAAGAGAGGGTCCTCAAAGATGGAGCTAGAAGCGCTATACAAAGGCTTGAAATTGTAGAATTTGGAGAAAACTCAAGAGATATTTACCTGACTATCGATAGCAATATTCAATATATTGCATATAAGTATCTTGTCGAAGCTATTAAAAATAATGATGGCACTGCAGGCACAGTTATTATCCTAGATAATTCAGCTAAGGAAGTCCTAGCTTTAGCAAGTTATCCTTCCTATAACCCAAATAACCCAATGAGAAGCATTAAAAAAAATAGAGCTTTTCTTGAAAGCTATGAACCAGGATCAATCGTAAAACCATTAGCTCTTGCAGGAGCTATTGAAAATAATCTAATTTCTATCGATACAGAGATGGAGCTACCAATAAAAATTGAAGTTGATGGAAATATTATCAATGACAGAAAGAAATATGGGCAACTTAAAGCATTCGAGGTTATCAAGGAATCTAGCCAAGTAGGTGCAACTCAGATTTCATTTCTTTTGGGGGCAGAAAAGCTAATTGATAATTATAAAAAATTTGGATTTTCAAAACCTGTAAATATAAATTTTCCTTCTACTTCATTTGGCAGTATTAATTCTAGAGATGAAATTTCTGATATTGAAATAGCCACACTTGGCTATGGTTATGGGTTAACTGCGACACCTTTTCAAATCTCACAAGCATATGCAATCTTTGCAAATAAGGGTACTTATTATGATTTTAAGATAATTAAAGATAATGAATTTCAAATTTTCTCAGAACAAATTATTAGTGAAAAAACTGCTAATGATGTTTTATTTTCAATGAGGCAAGTCATTGAGGATGGAACAGGAATCCTTGCAAAGTTAGAAAACTTTGATGTAAGTGGTAAAACAGGAACAACAGAAAAACTAAGAGATGGTAACTATAAGAGTTCATCTTATACAGCATCTTTTATTGGAATTGGACCTAATCCCTCAAATGAGCTAACTATCTTTGTAAATATCGATGGCCTAGGATCCCAAAAATATTCTGGAGGATCTGTTGCAGCTCCGCTTTTCAAAAAGATTTCAAATGATGTTTTTAGTTATATGGGATATTTTAATAAATGAAAGTTTTACGTGACCTAGAGATAGATATTAATGAGGACATATCTATATCTGGATTAAGCAGCTCATCAAAATTGGTAAAGAAAGATCAATGTTTTATAGCTCTTCAAGGTTTAAGATCTCACGGAATTGATTATATTGATGAAGCGATTGCAAATGGAGCTAGCTGTATCTTGCATAATAAAAAAGATTATTATGAACAACACAAGATACCTTGTTTTTTTGTAGAAGATTTATTTGAGAGACAAAAAGGAATATATCTAAATTTTTATAATATTCGCGAAAAAAATTTAAAGTTCCTTATTTTTACAGGGACTAATGGAAAGACTTCTACAGCTTTTTTTTCTTATCAAATCCTATTAAAAACAAATAACGATGCAGTTCTAGCAGGGACATTGGGACTTGAAAGTAGAACAAGATTTAAGAGAACAAGAAACACAACCCCAAATCTTTCCGAACTATTTGAATTTATATCTAAAGAAAAATATGAAGATGACCTATTTATTTGTATTGAAGCCTCTTCTCATGGATTAGACCAGAATAGACTTATAGGAATAGGTGCTGAAACTAGAGCAATCTTAAATATTGAGCAAGACCATCTAGATTTCCACAAAAGTATTAAGAATTATATTGCCTCAAAACTGAAGATATTAGATTTTTCTTCCCATAATAAACCTATCTTAAATGGAGATTGTGAAACTTCTGCTTCACTTATTGAAAATGAATTAGTAAAACATGACATATGCATAGTGAGCAGCTCAAATAAAAAAGCAGACTATTTCTATTCAATCAATGAAACTAATAAAGATGGTTGCGACTTCAAATTAATAACAAATGAAAAATGTATGGACTTAAAGGTAAAATTTTTTCAAAAACATAATGTTTGTAATTTAGTTTTTGCAATAGCATGCCTTGATCAATTAGAAAAAAATATTTTTTTTGACAGGGAGCTTATTAAGTCAATAGATCTTCCCGCTGGAAGGGCAAAACTAATATCTAAAAATAATAAAAATATTTTAATTGACTATGCTCACAATTTTGGAGGTATCAAATCAATAGTCAATTCAGTCTCAAATATCTATGATGATTTAATCATTGTTTATGGATGCGGAGGAGAGCGAGATAGTTCTGAAAGAGAAAAAATCATGAAATTCGCATGCACTAATTCAAGAAAAGTTATTTTTACTTCTGACAATTCTAGAAATGAAAGTTTTCAATCAATTTTAGATGATTCAAGAAAAGATCAGGAGTATAGTAACTTAATTGTTGAATCAGACAGGAAGAGAGCAATAAAGAGTGGCTTAGAAGTTATAAAAGAGGATGAAATCTTATTGATTCTTGGGAAAGGTCATGAAGAATTCCAAGAAATTAATGGAACTAAGATACCATTTAATGATCAAAGAGTTGTGGAGGAAATATTATGAAATATATAACTCTTTTAATGATAGTCTTTTCAACATTTTCCTTTTCTGAAAAAAAAGAAATAATCTGCGAGCTCGATGGATCATTTTCTGTAACCTATAGAGATCTTTCCAAAACAGTTATATCGGAAGGCTTAGATTTTTTTAAAAACCTAGCAACTCAGACACAACAGTCTATTTTTCTTATCAATAAAGCAAAAACAAATTTTGATAAAGACGATTGGCAAAAAGAATCTTTGCAGGTTGTTCAGTATTGGGAAATTGATGACGACAACCTTCTAAAACTAAATTATTCATTTGATCCATCACCAATTTGGATAAATCCCAAAGCAAATTGGAGTAAAAAGATAAGTGAAAATGGTATAGAAGTAATATCATCGATGACTTTGGGAGAAGATCATCCACTTTTTGATAACTATACTATTGAATATTATGGAATCTCAAACTCTATTAATTGGTATACGGGCAAAGGGAGAATTTTTGGCGATATTTGGCTTAAAAGCAAAGATGGTGGCAAAAATAAGAATCCGAAGTTAGAAATCTTGGCAAAAGGAAATTGCACAAAAAAAGAAAGAAAATTTTAATGAAATTCATTTCCAGCACAAACGATATCAGGCAGTATCTTGGCTTAAAGCCAAAAAAAAATATTAAATTCACAAATATTTCAATTGATACAAGAACTATCAAAAAAGATTCACTATTTATTGCTTTGAAAGGGGAAAATTTTAATGGAAATAAATTTATCCCAAAAGCTTTTTCATCTGGGGCAGTTGCAGTTTTATGCTCTGACAAATCTTATAAAAATAAAAATAATATCATCTATGTTCCTAGTGTCAGGAATGCGCTTTCAAAAATATCATCAGAGATTGCATCTAATTTTCAAGGAAAGAAAATACTAATTACTGGGAGTAATGGAAAAACGACAACAACAAATATTATTTCAAAATCACTTCCTAAGTGCTCATCTACAATTAAGAATTTTAATAATGAGATTGGCCTTCCGATTAGCATTATGTCAGCAAAAAAGGATAGTAAATATTTTGTTTTAGAAGCAGGCGCTGCAAAAAAAGGAGATATCGAATACTTATCAAAGATTGTTAAGCCTGATATCGGAATTATTACTAATATTGGAAACTCACATTTAGAAAAACTCATAAATGTTGAAGGTGTTTTCAAGGTTAAGTCCGAACTTGTAAAAAATATTCGTAAGGGAGGAACTCTAATAGTCCCAAATGATATGAATTATCTTCATAAATGGAAAAAAATGGCAAAAGATATAAAGGTAATTCCTGTCCCAAAAAAATTTATTACAAAAAATGTGAAAATCTCAAACGATAAAAAAATGATGACTTTTAATATCATCAAGAGCTCTAGAGAAAATAAGGAATATAAAGTTATTTCTATTTCTTCATCACTTTTAGGAAAGCATAACGTTCAAAATATTTTGGTATGTCATACATGCCTTAACGAGCTAGGCGAGAGCAACTCTAAGATGCTTAAATCTTTAAAAAAAATATCAAGTTCTATTTCAAGACAAAAAATTCTTTCCTGGAGAAATAAATCTACTTTAATTGATGATACTTACAATGCTAACCCAGAGTCAGTAAAGAGAAGCATAGATGTTCTATCAGAATTTTCAGGCAGAAAGATTTTTATTTTTGGAGATATGTTTGAGTTAGGAAGGTTTCGAAAGAAATTTCATGTTGATATAGGCTCGTATGCGAAGAAGACCAAGATTGATATTCTTATAACTTTTGGCGAGCTTTCAAAATATGCATCTAATGGATTTCAAAAAAAATCTTATAATTTTTATAATGAAGAACAACTTAAGGATTTTATTATTAATTTTATTGAAAAGAATGATATTGTTTTAATAAAAGGATCTAGAGGAATGAAAATGGAAAGGTTTATTTAATGTTTGAATACTTAGGAACCATTCTCGTAGATATTGATCCTGGCTTCGATGTTCTCAGATATCTTACTGTTAGAACAATTGGAGGAACAGTAACAGCATTATTATTGACAATATTTTTGGGTCCAAAGCTAATAAGCTGGCTTCAAAGGATGCAATTTAAACAATTTGGAGTGGAGAGAGGTCCAGAGTCTCACAAAGAAAAGTCTGGTACCCCAACTATGGGAGGATTATTAATAATTTCTTCACTGCTTATATCTAGCTTATTGTGGGCAGATTTAGGTAACAGATATATTTGGGTTTGCCTTTTTATTACATTGGGTTTTACAGTTATAGGCTTTCTAGATGATTTTTTAAAAATTAAATACAAAGACTCAAAAGGGATATCCGGAAGGCTTAAACTATTGTCTCAAACTATAGTTTCAGTTATGGCCGTAAGTTTCTTATACTTCACTGCGGAAGACTCTGCAGAAATATCCTTAATACTCCTCTTTAATAAAGATTGGATCTTTGAAATGAGTATGCTTTCTTTTATTTTATTTGGCTCCTTTGTAATTGTTGGTTCCTCAAATGCAGTAAATCTAACGGATGGCCTTGATGGTTTAGCAATCTTGCCGACTATTTTAATCGGTGGAGGTTTAGGATTAATAGCGTATGCAATGGGTAACCAATTAATTGCAGAATATTTATTTATACCACATCTCAAAATTGCAGGTGAGCTCATTGTATTTTGTGGAGCACTTATAGGATCAGGGATAGGCTTCTTATGGTACAACTCATATCCTGCAGAAGTTTTTATGGGAGATGTTGGTTCACTAACTCTTGGTGCAATTCTTGGAGTCCTTGCCGTAATCTTGAGACATGAAATAGTTTATGCAATTATGGCAGGCGTTTTTATAGCTGAAACTCTTAGTGTCATGATTCAAGTCACTTCTTACAGATTGAGACAAAAAAGGGTTTTTTTAATGGCACCTATCCATCATCATTTTGAGCTAAAAGGGTGGCCAGAGCCAAAAATTATTGTCAGGTTCTGGATTATTACTCTTGTTCTAATTTTAGTTGCACTTGCAACACTCAAATTAAGGTAATTCATGCCATCTTTGATATATGGCTACGGTTTAACTGGAAAGTCATTTCAAAGATACCTTGATATCAAAGGTGAAGAGTTTGAAATATATGACGTTTTGCATAATGACTCATTAAAAATTGCATCAAAGATTGAAGATAGTTTTTATAAAAATATCTATGTAAGTCCTTCAGTATCTAAAAAGGACTTTAAAAATTTAAAGAAATATTCAACAGTTATTACTGATATGGATATCTTTTTCAATGAGGATGATTCAATAAAAATAGGAATAACAGGTACGAACAAAAAAAGCACTACCTGCTTCCACTTAATGCAACTATTGGAGGAAGAATACTCAACAAATCTAGTTGGCAATATTGGCAAGCCAGTCCTAGATGTTTTGAATAATGGAAAAAAATATTCAATTATTGAGCTTTCTAGTTTTCAGTTAGATAAGGTTTCGAATGTTGATCTTGATTATGGGATTCTTCTCAACATAGATAGTGATCATCTTGATTATCACGAAAATATTGAAAACTATGTTCAATCAAAAAAAAGAATATTAGAAGCTAAAAGAAGTATCCAAAATGATGATATAAACATAATATATAAATTTATTACTGGCTCTATCCCACCAAAGAAAGAACTTAAAGATCTCCCATTTAGGCTTCAAAAAATAAGACACAATATTATCAATGACTCTAAATCGACTAACTTTCACTCTTTAAAATTTGCCATATGTGAAGCAAGTAAGATATTTAAAGATTTTGCTTTGATACTATTAGGAAATCCTAAAAAAGAAGAATATAGAGAAATTGAGATTTCTAATCCAGCATTAGTGGTTGTATGTGGAAAACATAAAGAGGAAATCTTTTCATGCGTTAAACATGAAAATAAAGTTTTATGTGAAAATCTTAGCTTAGCAATCAAAGAAATTAAAAAAACTAATATTAGAAATATTCTTTTTTCACCAGGATATCCTAGTGGTGATGACTATACTAACTTTGAAGAAAGGGGAAAGGCATTCAATAAACTTATAGAGAGGTATTTTGGAACTTAAAAGTAATAATTTTCAAATTCTTTTTACCTTTATTCTCTTGTTAATCTTTGGAGAAGTTATGGTTCTTTCCTCGAGTATGGTCAGAGCCGAATCAATTTATGATAATCCTTTTTTCTTTGCTTCAAGGCAAGCTATTTTTATTTCAATTGGCTTTATTATTTTTTGTTTCTTTCTCCTTATGCCATCAGATTTCTTAAGAAAATTTGATTGGTTGTTATTGATAGTATCTTTTATCCTGCTGGTCGCATTATTTTTTCCTGGAGTTGGCACTGAAGTCAACGGTAGTATGAGATGGATAAGATTTGGACCAATAAATATTCAGCCATCTGAAGTTGCGAAGTTCTGTATGCTCATTTATATTTCTGGATACTGCGTAAGAAGGCTTGAAGAAATATCTTCAACATCTGGCTTTTTAAGACCTCTTTTTATCTTAACTCTTTTTGCTTCTTTGATATTAATTCAACCAGATTATGGATCTGCTGCCATACTTTGCTTAATTGTAATGGTTTTACTTTTTTTTGCTGGGATTTCTTTTTATCAATTTCTAATTTTGATAATGCTTTTTTTAATACTCGGAGCAATTGCAATATTTTTTGAACCATACAGATTGATAAGATTATTAAGTTTTGTTGATCCTTTTGAGGATATTCAAGATAGTGGTTGGCAGCTTGCTCAATCCTTAATAAGTTTAGGTCAGGGAGGATGGTTTGGCCTAGGTTTAGGAAATAGCATTCAAAAGAATCTTTTTTTACCCGAGGCACATACAGATTTTATCTTTGCAATATTAGTTGAGGAACTTGGAATAATAGGAGGAGTTGTCCTAATTTCGATGTATGTGTTTTTATTAATAGGTATCTTTAAAGTTTCCTTTGAATCATTTAATAAAATCAGACCATTCCAGGGTTACCTTTGTTTTGGAATAGGATTTTTAATATCACTTCAAGTAATTTTAAATATAGGAGTTAATATTGGACTGCTTCCTACAAAGGGACTAACCCTTCCATTCATGAGTTACGGAGGTACTAGTTTGCTTGTAATGATGAGCCTAATAGCTATAGTTGTAAGGATTAATAACGAAAATAAGTTCTATAAATGAAAAGTATAATTATTTGCGCTGCAAAAACAGGCGGACATATTTTTCCTGCACTTAGTTTTGCAAGGGAGGCTCTTAAAAAGAACTATAGAGTCACTTTTTTAGGAACTAATACTGATCTCGAAAAAAAAGTTTTCCAACAAAATGAGAATATAGATTTTATAAAATTTGAATTGGATGGCTTCAGAGGAAAAAGCATAACTCAAAAATTAATCTTTCTATTCAAGTTACCTCTAATTTTTTTTCAAGCCATATCGATTATTATTTCAAGAAATATATCTTCAGTGGTTTGTTTTGGTGGATTTATAACAGTACCAGTAGGTTTTGCTAGTATCATCAGTTTACGAAAACTATATTTACATGAGCAGAACTCAGTTGTCGGATCTTCAAATAAACTTCTTTCAATGTTTGCAAAAAAGATATTCACTGCATTTCCAGTTAGCAAAAACAAAAAATACCTTTTTATTGGAAATCCACCAAATACACAAAATAAAAAAGCTATAGATATTCATCAAAATGATAATTTGAATATTTTAGTGACTGGCGGAAGCCAAGGAGCAGATTTTATTAATGAAAATATACCCAATGCTATAAATACTCTAAATATTAAGTTAAATGTAATCCATCAATGCGGATTGGGTAAGATTCAAAATGTTTCAAACTATAACCAAGAAATTAATGCATCAATTTCTGAATTTATAGATAATTTAGATGCATATATTGAATGGTGTGACTTTGTTATCTGTAGATGTGGGGCAGGCACTCTCAGTGAGATTTCGCAAAAAAAGAGAGGTATGATCATGATTCCTCTTCCAACATCAATTGATAATCACCAATACTTTAATGCAGTATTTTATGAGGAAAAAAATCAAGGTAGGATTTTTCAAGAAAAAGACTCACTAGATAGTCTCTCTTATCTTCTTAGAAAAATAATTCATGAAAAAATTTATCAGGATTGGAAAAAGAAAGAGCCGCCAATTGATCACTCAGGAGCTGCTTCTTTAATGTTGAATGAAATTCATAAAGATAATGCGGCAATTTAAGAAAATTAGAAATATACATTTTATAGGCATTGGCGGGTCTGGGATGATAGGAATTGCAACAATTCTTCATAAGAAAGGGTATAACATTTCGGGTTCAGATATTTCTAAAACAAAAGATCTTGATGAGTTAGCGAAGTCAGGTGTTGTAGTAACTTACTCGCACAAAAGTAAGAATATTAGAAATAAAGACTTAATTGTTCTATCGTCCGCAATTCATTCTTCAAATGTAGAGGTGTTATCAGCAAAAAAGAAAAATATACCAATTATTCCCAGAGCTGAGATGCTAAGTGGTATTTCAAGAGGATACCAAGGAATAGCAGTTGCTGGAAGCCATGGAAAAACAACCACAACAAGCTTAATTGCTCATATCTTTAATCAAGCTTTATTAAGTCCAACTTATGTTATTGGAGGAAAAATACTAAGTTCAGATGGTAACTCACGCCTGGGTGATGGAAATTTCTTTATATTTGAAGCAGATGAAAGTGATAAATCTTTTTTAAGTTTTTATCCTGATTCTGCTGTTATAACAAATATAGATGATGATCATCTTGAAGCCTATGAGGATGATATTAATAACTTAAAGAAATCTTTTTTAGATTTTTCAGATAATATTCCTTTTTTTGGATATGTTATTGCTAATTATGACGACAAAAATACCAGGGATGTATTAAAAATAATAAAAAGACGGGTAATTACGTTTGGCTTAAATAAGAAAAGTGATATTGCAATTAGTGGAATCAATTACTTCTTCGATTACGTTGATTTTAAGATTCATATAAAAGACACAAATAAAAAGCATAAATTTAGGTTATCACTTCAGGGGAAATACAATATTTACAATGCTGTTGCTGCTATAGCAGTTGCTATAGAGGAGGGAATTAGCATTCAGACAATAAGAGCTGCATTGAAATCTTTTTCTGGTGTCGAAAGGAGACTCGAGAGATTTAAGCTAATAATTAAAAATAAGCAAGTTACTCATATTGATGATTATGGGCATCATCCTAGTGAAATAGAGCAGGTAATAGTTTCTTTAAGGAGACATTTTAAGAAAAAAAAAGTTCTTATGATTTTTCAACCTCATAGATTTTCAAGAACAAAAATGCTTTTCAAAGATTTCATTTCAACTTTAAGCAAAGTTGATAAAGTATTTTTATTACCAATTTATTCTGCAAGTGAAAAAGAAATTAAGGGAGTCACTTCAAAAAATATGGTGAAAGAATTAAATAAAATAAATGGAAAAAATTTTTGCAATCTCGTTAATCATGAAAATGTAAATGATATGGTTGAGCAATATATAGATAAATATGATGTTGTAATAACTCAGGGAGCGGGAAATGTTTCTATGGTTTCAAAGGGTTTAATCGAGAGATGGAAGATATGAAAAAAGTCTGTGTTCTCTATGGAGGTAATTCCTCCGAAAGAGAGATTTCGCTCAAAAGCGGGAAATTTATTCATAAATCTTTAGTAAAGAATGGCTATAAATCTTATTTAATTGATTATGCAGATCTAACTGAATTAGAAGAGTTAAAAGATTTTAATCTTGTTTTTATTGCATTACATGGAGAAGAGGGCGAAAGCGGTGTTCTTCAAGCCAAAATGGAAAAAGCAGGGATAGACTATACCGGATCAGGTTTTGAAGCTTGCAAGAATAGTTGGGATAAAGAAATTTGCAAAAACATATTAAGACAGCACAATCTTCCTACTCCAGACTTTTTTGTTTATAAAACATTTCAAGAAATAATTGAATCTAAAAATAAAATAGAAGAGCAATTTCAAGAAGGAGTATTTATAAAACCATGCAAAGAGGGTTCTAGTATAGATATTGTTAAGGTAACAGATTTCTCAAAATCTGATCTAGAGAAGATAAATATAGATTTAGTTAATAAAGAAAGAAAATTTTTAGTCGAGAGATTTATTGAGGGCAGGGAATTTACTGTTGGTTTTTTAAATGATCATATTCTTGAACCCTTAGAAATAATTACAAAAAGAGAATTCTATGATTATGAAGCTAAATATGATGATGACGAAACGCAGATTATTGAAGCTGATTTGGGTGAAAATGACCTAGGTATATTAAAAGAAATAGCTAAGAATTGTTTCAATGTGTTTGGACTTTCAAGATGGGGTAGAGTGGATATTCTGCAAGACCAAAAAGGCAATTTTTTTGTATTAGAACTTAATACTGTTCCAGGTATGACTGATCATAGTCTTTTTCCTTATGCTGCAAGCTTGAAGGGATTTAGTTTTGATGAGCTGGTAAATGAAATTGCTAAGTAATAAAAAATTTTTTTTAGTAAGTTTTTTGATCCTATATTTTATTCCTTCGCAATCTGCGGAATTTGAAATTAATTTTATTGAAACCTTTGATGAGAATTACATGCTTGAGGTTATACAAGAATTAAAATATGAAAATAATATTAAAAGAATAAAAACTTTCTTGGATCAAAAACATTGGGTTGAAAGATATGAAATCAAAAGAAACTTCTTCAAACCATCCTCCATAAACATCTTTTCAAGAAAACCTATTTTTATCTGGAACAATAATAGTTTTGTAGACAAAGATTTAGTAATTTTTCCAAGAAATCAGAATTTCATATCTAACAATATGCTGATGATTAATTGCCCAGAGTCACTACTTTATGAAGTTTTTTACTGGATAAAGGATCCTATTGATTCTACTGAAAACAAACTAATTTCAATTAACTTCAATTCTGTTGAGGGGTGGATATTCCAATTTGAAGATTTTGAGGCAAAATTGGGTAAAAATTTAGATAGCTATAAGTTTGAAAATCTTTTAAAAACTATAGAATACTTATACGCAAAAAGAAAAAATCCAAGTATAGTAGATTTAAGAAGTAATGCAGGAATTTCTCTGAAATATGTCAAATAATCAATCAAAAAATAAAGATCTTATAGTTGGTTTAGACATTGGGACTTCAAAAGTTGTTTGTTTAGTTGGTAAGTATGATTCATCTGATAATCTAGAAATACTTTCACTGGGAACATACCCATCAAGTGGCTTAAAAAAAGGTGTAGTTGTTAATATTGATGCTACAACAGATGCAATAGAGAAAGCTGTTGAACAGGCTCAGTCTTTAATCGATGAAAAGATAAGAAATATTTTTGTCGGAATAGCTGGAAATCATGTCAAGAGCCTAAACTCAGAGGGTGTTGTTGGTATAAAAGATAAAGAAGTGAAACAATCTGATGTGGATGCGGTTATAGAATCTGCAAGAGCAGTTGCTGTTCCATCAGATCAGACAATGCTTCATGTTATACCTCAGGAATATACAATTGATGAGCAAGACTCGATAAAAGAACCTATTGGAATGACTGGTGTTAGACTAAAATCAAGTGTTCATCTTGTTACGTGTGCATCTAATGCAATCTCAAATATTGAGAAATGTATTAGTTCTTGTGATTTGAATGCAAATGCATTTGTGCTTGAGCAACTTGCAAGCTCATATTCAATTCTAACTGAGGATGAAAAAGATTTAGGTGTTTGTATAGTTGACATTGGGGGAGGCACTACAGATATTGCAATTCTTAATTCTGGATCAATCATTTTTACAGGCGTAATACCAATTGCAGGAGATCAGGTAACAAGCGATATCGCTGTTGCCCTCAGAACACCCACATCTCAAGCTGAAGAAATAAAACAAACATATGGATGTGCAGTTGCAGAATTTACAAATGATGAAGACATGATAGAGGTTCAGGGAGTTGGAGGAAGACCTCCAAGAGAGTTAGCAAGAAGATCATTGGCAGAGATTATAGAGCCTAGATATGTTGAGCTATTTGAGTTAATTAGAGCTGAGATTGAAAGAAATGGATTTGAGCACAAGATTCCAGCTGGCATAGTTTTAACTGGCGGAACTTCAAAAATGGAGGGCGTAGTTGAATTAGCAGAATCAATATTTCAGACAAGCGTTAGATTAGGAGTGCCAGAGAAATTTTCTGGCATGGAAAATATTTTGCGAAACCCAATATATGCAACTTCTATAGGTCTCTTGGCCTACGGCAATGATAGAATAAAAAACGGTCTTGTATCAAACTCAGGCGATAGCTTTGTATCCAAAGCTTGGAGCTGGCTTAAAAATAATTATTGATTCGACAAAAATTTTATATATAATTCAAACACCTTGATTTATCAAATAAGTGTTAAATCTTAAAACCATAGGGTAAAAATGCAAAATTACGAAATAGCTTTAATAATTAATCCTGACCTGTCTAAGGATATTGATAAGTTTTTCACCAGCTTTGAAAAACTTTTGTCAGATAATAATTTTTCGATATCTAGGTTGGATGATGTTGGAAGAAGAAAGCTTGCATATTCAATAGATGATCATAATAAAGGTCACTATCTTTTCTATTATGTAGAAGGGAATCCAGAAAGTGTTTCTGAAATTGAAAACAAGATAAAGTTTAATGACATGATAATTAGACATTTATTCATGAAAATTAATAATGTTCCAGACTTTGAATCTCTCCTTAAAGAGGATTCTAAGAAAGAAGAGGATAAACCTATAAAAGCCACAAAATCGCCCGATAAAAAAGAAGATACAAAAAAAGATGATGAGAAAAAGCTAGATGAAGCAAAGGAAACTGTTGATGAAGTTAGCAAGGATGAAAAAATAACTGAAGATAAGCAAGCTGATAACGATAATGAAAAAGAGGAGACTAAAAATGAGTAATCTCGATTCAAAATTTATCAATTATAAGAACATTGATTTACTTAAGAGGTATATAACAGAAACTGGGAAAATTGTTCCCGGAAGAGTTTCTGGAGTTACATCTTCTCAGCAGAGGAAAATCACTAGAGCTATTAAAGTTGCTAGATATATGGCTTTATTGCCATATACAGATTCACATAAATAAATATGAAAATTATATTATTAGATAAAATTATTCGTTTAGGTGACATCGGAGATGTTGTTAATGTGAAGTCAGGATTTGCAAGGAATTACTTAATACCTCAAAAAAAGGCAATGTTTGCAAATGATGAGAATATAAAAATAGTTGAAGCCAAAAAAGCAGAATTAGCAGCAGAATCAGAAGATCTGAAAGTTCAAGCTCAAGCAACAGCAGATACTGTTTCTGGAAAAGAAGTTTTAATCAAAGTTGCTGTTTCTGAAGAAGGCTCTATGTATGGTTCAATTGGAACCAGAGAAATAGAAGAAGCATGTCAGTCATCAGATATTCAAATTGATAAGAGCCAAGTTCAACTTCCAGAAGGTCCAATTAAGGAAATTGGTGAGCATTCAGTAACAATATCCTTTCATCAAGAGGTTTCAACCGAAATCATAGTAAAAGTAGAATCAGAGTAGTTGTTTATTTTTGAATATGATGTAAAAATCATAAACCCATGTCAGAAATAA
>Ga0207985_1000203_pt1 | contig 15674 bp, 14 predicted proteins | sample ETNtaG_3_FD_185761 | JGI IMG/M metagenome (GOLD analysis project Ga0207985, IMG submission 185761) | Marine microbial and viral communities from oxygen minimum zone, Eastern Pacific Ocean - ETNP201302SV84 (SPAdes) (version 2) | ecosystem: Environmental > Aquatic > Marine > Unclassified ...
AAAGGCAATTGATCTAGAAACTTCAAGTGCTTGTCTCTTCACTGACGTCTTATCATTTTTAAAACCACTATCGCCATATACAAATATTTCAAAGCCTTTTTTATTATGGGATTTACTTATTCTCAAATGATTTGCTGCTCCTTCATCACCATAGCCTGAAATAGTGACAGCAGGATTATGAATTTCAAAATATTCTTTAGGAAAAATTATTTTGCACTGTTGGTATGTAAATTCTGTTTCAATGCTTCTGTGAAACATAGTATTTAGATTCGCTGGCGTTAAGTGGATTTTATTATCCTGAGTATCAGGACTTGGAGATATGGTTGCTGCATTAGCTGCCCACATTGATGAGGCAGATGAGAAATTACTTAATAAAACCTTCGAATGATTAAATGCTGAAGATAGTATCTCTTCATCAGTTCCATTAAAACCAAGCTTTTTTAGCCCTGGTATAAAAGGCCTTTCATGAGGAAGGAAAAATCCCTGCTCCAATCCACAAGCAATTAAGGTTTCTACTTTTTTAATTCCTTGTAGCGCTGCATTTTTAGGATTGGAGGGTGAAGAATAATTCTTTTTTGATGCATTATTACCTTCAGATAGACCAGAATAATTATGTGTTGGTCCAATCAACCCATCGAAGTTTATTTCAGACATTAATTGCAACCTTGCTATTAGTTCCTAATTTTAAGCTCTTCATAAGGTTCCTGTGGATTGAAACTTTTTCACCATCAAAAGAAAAATCTGATCTGACAACTCTAAAACCTTTTAAGTCGGTATTAGAAATAAGGCCACTAAATTGTTTTTCTGGCAATCCAAATGATTTTATTTTTACAGATCGATTATTCTTTATTGTTTTAATTTCGCTTAAATTACAGTCAAGGCATGGCCCAGCATCAATAATATCTACCAATCCATTGGGTTTAAAGTTCTGAGATTCCATCATCTTAAAAGCAGGTAGTGCATTATCATTAGGAATTCCAATTATCCTTTGAGCAGATTTATTTAATGGGCTTACAAGGAATGGATGTTTGGGTATAGACTCTGCAATAAAGGAATTATTTATATAACTTATTTCATTGTTATTGAACATTTCTTCATCAAAAAAGTACTTACTAAAATATTTCCAGAAAATTGAATTATCATCTTTATCTACTTTACCTCTTATTTCAGCAACAACATCATGATCAAACCTTTCTGGCCAAAGCGCCATAAACTTGAAGCGAGCTAATGATAGTAAGGACCCTCTTCCCTTTCCTCTAAAATCTGGATGTAGGAAAAGAGTGCCTAACTCAGTATATGGTTTTTTAACTTTATGTAACTGTATAACATCTAGCTTTTTTTCAAATTTGAATACTTTTGAGGAAATCTTTTTCTTTTTTTGTTTAAAAAAAATTGAAGTCCCGTTCTTTGAAACAGAGGTATAGACTGCAGAAATACCAACTATCTTGTTATTTTCTTTAAGAACAAAAAGGTAAGAGTCTTTATCAGGTCTTTTTGTTTTCTTGTTTAATGATTTTTTAGACCAGTTTATTCTCTCAAGGACTTCATCTTTTGATTTAGGCAGTGTTGTCATACCTGAATCACCATCTTTAATTAAATCATATATCTCTTGGCAATCTTTTACCTTAGCCAGCCTTACAAACATATTTAAAAACTAAAAAAGAGAGTTATTGAGAAATATTTTGAAATTATAATTTATTGATAAGCCATCATCTGATACTGAAGGGATCATCAATATAACATCTATGTCATTGTCTGAATCAAAGTCAATCCACGAGTTATAAACGCTATTAGAATCTAGTCCTATTAAATCTGAAAAGTCTTGGACAATCCAATCTTGAGAAACGGTTTCATCTTCATTAACAATATAGCTTTTTTCAAAGGCTAAAAAGTGTTTATCACTATCAACATTTGCCTGAGTGTATGGGAGCTCTGTATAGGGAATAAATATATCTGCAAATCCATTTCTATCGAGATCAAAAACTAATATTTCTCTTGAGAACTTTAAACTATTTTGAAATGAATATTCTTCTGCAAAATCACCATTATTTGTTCTAGAAATTTCATCAATAGAATCTTCTTCTGAAACAACCTTTTCATGAATACTTATTTTGAAAGTATCACTAGATAAACTTTTTTCAAATACTAGTAGATCGGTTCGTCCATCTATGTTTCCATCAGTTGGCGCCATTCTCAAAGCAACACCATCACCAGAAGAAATAGATGTTGCGATGTAATCCTCTACTGGTAAAGACCAATCAAAATAAACATTTTCAAACCTAGTGTTGTATAAAGTGTAAGTAGGGCCATCAGAGGTATTTATTGAGTGAATTGTATCCAAAATTCCATCTGTATCTGCATTGACTACAACTGAATCTTCAAAATGATATTCTTTTGAAATCCAGTCACATAAAAAAGTAATTCCTTCTGCACAACCTTGACTTCTTGTATAGGGATTAAGAGTGTTGAGAGGGTTTGAAAGAACAATAGAGGGCCCCTCCTCAGAAGGTGATATATAAAATGGTAAATCTGTGGTTCCTCCATTCCCTAAAAGTAAAATATCTGGTCTTAGATTAGAAGTTAAATCATAAGCAACAGAAGATCCAATTTCTACATTAGACAAATCAAGGGTGGTTTCATTGGTAATATAATCTTCATCCTGAAGGACTAATCCATCTTCAGATGAAAGGAAAATACAAATACCTCTTTTATTAAGTGACTCATCCGAAGATTTTGAGACTGTCATAATATCGAGAGATCCATCTGCGTTATAGTCAGCTCTTATTAATTTATCTCCAACACAATTTCCTTGGTTAATTTCTTGCATTACATAAGGATTTTCATCATTTATTGTTGATAGATCTCGGCCATAAAAAGCTAAAATAAAATAAGTTGAATCGCCCAAATCCTCTGTACCAGAATCTTCTAATAACAAAACAATATCAAGACGAAAGTCACCATTAAAATCACTTATGGTTGTGTCTAGAACATTTAAATTATTATCAAGACTTCTATTTAAAGAACCAAGATCATAAGTTTGTACATCCTCAAAATCAAAATGATCAATAAAATCTTTACTTACAACCACATCTGTAGACGCATTTACAAAATTTATACTTTTTCTGCACTGAACTCCATAATTTGCTGTTCCTCCTCTTTTAGCAACAAAATCTTGGCTTCCAGAAGGCGCTAACTCGCCAAGCCATGAACCTGTAGTTGAGTTTGCATAGCACTGACTGGCATTTGATTCCCAAGTAATGGTGTATGTTTCATTATATAAAGGAGTATCATTAGATGAAGTAACTGTAGCTTCAAGAGTGGAAACACCATCATCATCACTTCCGCTGCAGCTCATCAGTAACAGAGCAATTGGGAAGGCGGCGAAATATTTAATTTTGAACATAATATTTTTTGACAATTATCTCATATTATTAGTATTGTTTTATAGAAGCTTTTAATTTTTATTTATTTGCCTCTAAAGTCATCTTAATATGATCAATATTATCTTCTAAATAAACGTTACCTTCTCTTTTAAAGCCAAGATCTTCATAAAAATTAACCAATCTATATTGAGCAGATATGGTGATGTTTGATCCAGGGAAATTATTCCTTAAAAATCGAATAGATTCTTGAGTGATACTCCTTCCATAACCTTTTTCTCTATAATCCGAATCAGTGACGATTCTTCCTATTGAAGCAGCGTCATATTTTATACCTGGTGGAAAAACCCTTGAATACCCAATTAGCTTATTATCTTTGTATAGGAGAAGATGGCTTGCATCTTGATCGGAATAATCTAAATCTTCATATAAACAATCTTGTTCAATTATAAAAACTCTTTGTCTTAGACTTAAAACATCATAAAGCTCCTCTTTGGAGATAGTGTCAAAATTATGCCAAATGAAGTCAGATTTGTTAGTCATAATACAAAAATTAATGCTGTATAATAGCGTTAAGGGAGATATTTCTACAAATTAACTTTTAAACAAGTTCATCTAAAGATCAATGGTTGATATATATAATATTGATGTAAAGGATTCTGCTAATAGCAATATTAGTATGTCTGAGTTTGCAGGTAAAACACTTTTAATTGTTAATGTTGCAAGTAAATGTGGCCTTACTCCTCAATATGAAGGTCTGCAAAAAATATATGATGACTATAAAGATAGAAATTTTGTAGTCCTTGGCTTCCCATGCAATCAATTTGGTGGACAAGAACCAGGTACTGATCAAGAAATTGGTGAATTCTGTGATATTAACTACTCAGTAACTTTTCCAATTTTTTCTAAAATAAAGGTAAATGGTCCCGAGGCACATCCTTTATTTAAACTACTTAAAAGTGATAAGCCCGGTATTTTTAGAACTCAATCAATAAAGTGGAACTTTACAAAATTTCTTATCAACAACAACGGTACAATAGTTGAGAGGTTTAGTCCAAGAGTTGAGCCGAAGTATATTAGAAAGGAAATTGAGAAGGTTTTATAGTCCTTGCTTGGACATCAATAATGCATCTTCCTTAGGACTGCCATCATAATAGTTATATCTTATAGCATCCCTCTTAAATCCAAATTTTTCATAAAAATCTATTGCTCTGTAGTTACTTACTCGTACCTCAAGAAAAACAATAGTGGCTCCTAAGACTTTTGATTGGAAAAGAACCTTCTCAAGAATTTTCTTTCCATAACCCCTTCCTTGATAATTCTTGGAGACAGTTATATTCAATAAATGTGAGTCAGTTCCAATGACTGAAAAAAAAGCATACCCAAGAATATTCTTTTTATTCTTTAGAACTATAGAGCTATTTCCTGCTTCCATAGAAGACTGAAAGTTATTTGAGCTCCATGGATATTCATTTGTTTCCTTTTCAATAGTTGATATTTGATCTAAATCACTAAAGCTAGCCAGTTGAAGATCCATTTCTATATTCCTTAATCTCCAACCATAGTTTTCTCTTATAATCTTGACTGTTTTCAAGAACAGAAAGAGGTTTAGATTCAATTAGTGTAGAAAATTCTTTTGTTAAATTAGTTTTAACGTCAGTAAAAGAGATTACAAGCTTGGGCTTCCTCTTTATTTCATTTAAATTATTTATTTCTTTTGCAAAGGAATATTCGCTTTCATCTTCGACAATAGATTTTATTATTTTAATTAATAACTTTAATTCATTTTCTTTTAATTCATTAAATGATTTGTCCAAGAGTGTTAGAATATCGCCCCAAAGTGCACCGAATAAAATTTCTGAACTTGGATTATTTATTTGAGATTGAAACCTCTGGATACCTAATTTAGATAAAATAAAGGATGACTTAGTATCAAACATTTTTTGATGTTAACATTTTGATGAATTAAATGGATAAAACAAATAAAAAATATAAGCCATATAAGCCTGTAAGCAAGGAAAACCGGGTATGGCCTTCAAAAATCATAGAAAAGGCTCCTATTTGGTGTTCTGTAGACCTGCGTGATGGAAACCAAGCTCTCATTGAACCAATGGGAGATGAAAGAAAAAAAAGAATGTTCAATCTTTTATGTAAAATTGGCTTTAAGCAGATAGAGATTGGATTTCCAGCAGCATCACAAACTGATTTTGATTTTACAAGGTATTTAATTAATGAAAAAGTAATCCCTTCTGATGTAAGTATTCAAGTTCTTACTCAAGCAAGGCCCGAGATTATAAAAAGAACTTTTGAAGCTCTTGACGGTGCACCTAATGCAATCCTTCATTTTTATAATTCAACTTCAACTCTTCAAAGAAAAGTTGTTTTTGATAAAGACAAGGAAGGTGTTAAAAAAATCGCAACAGATGCAGCAAAACTTATTAAAGAATTATCAAGTAAATACAAAAAAACTAATTGGTCATTTGAATACTCTCCTGAAAGTTTTACAGGAACTGAGCTCGATTATGCAGTAAAAGTTTGCGATGAGGTTGTTGATATTTTAAAAGGGTCTTCAAATAATAAGATTATTATAAATCTTCCAGCAACTGTTGAAATGTCAACGGCAAATATATATGGAGATCAAATAGAGTGGATGAGTGAAAACTTTAAGAATAGGGAAAATATATGTCTTTCACTTCACCCGCATAATGATAGAGGTACAGCAATAGCAGCTTCTGAGTTTGGTTTAATGGCGGGTGCAGACAGAGTTGAGGGAACATTATTTGGGAATGGAGAAAGAACAGGAAATGTAGATATTGTTACTTTAGCCCTAAATATGTATAGCCAAGGAATAAATCCAAATTTAGATTTTTCACAAATAAATAATGTTATGAGAGAAGTTGAATACTGTAATCAACTCCCAGTTCACCCTAGACATCCCTATGCCGGAGACTTAGTTTTCACTGCTTTCTCAGGATCGCATCAAGATGCTATAAAAAAAGGTTTAAATGCTCTAAGGAGTTCTAACGATCCACAGTGGGAAGTGCCTTACTTACCAATTGATCCTGCAGACTTGGGTAGAACTTATGAAGCTGTTGTAAGAATTAATTCTCAATCTGGTAAAGGAGGCGTCGCTTTTTTACTAGAAAAAGATCATGGTGTTTCCTTGCCTCGAAGACTTCAAATAAGCATGAGTCAGAAGATACAAAAAATCGCAGACGAAACTGGTAAAGAAATTTCCACTTCAGAGATTTGGGAAATCTTTCATACGAATTTTGTCATGCCAAAACCGGGGCATAGTTTTAAAAACTATTCCTTGAAAACTTCAGATTCAACGGGTGCTAGTGATCATATAAAAGCTGAGATTGAAATTGATGGAGAAAACTATGAAATATCCGGTTCTGGTAATGGCCCAATTGATGCATTTGTAAATGCTTTGAATCAAAAACTATCAATTGATGTAAAAGTATCTGATTATCATCAGAGTGCAATTTCATCTGGCTCTGATGCTCAAGCTGCTGCTTATATTGAACTTCAAAAAGGTGACAAAACAAGTTGGGGTGTTGGCATTAATCCAAATACTACCAAAGCTTCATTTGAAGCAATTATTGTTGGTGTTGCTAAACTAATCTAATCAAATTTAGGTTGTCTTTTTTCAAAAAAGGCTTGAACAGCTTCTCTGTGTTCAGAAGACCCAAAGATTTCATTTTGAATTTCTGCTTCCTGTTTAAAGGTATCAAAATAAGACTTACTTAAAGAGTCTCTCATTAATCTTTTGGTATTTGAAAGTGCTTGAGGTGATCTTATTGCTAATGATTTTGCCCATGAGAATGCCTCCTCAAGAAGCTGGTCATCCTCAACAACTTTATTAGCAATGCCAAAATCTAAACACATTTGTGAATCTATTTTTTTTGCTTCAATAGCAAATTCAAGAGCCTTTGCATATCCTAAGAATCTAGTTAATAGCCAATTTAATCCTCCATCAGGAACGAGGGCTATATTGCTGAAAACTGAAAGAATATATGAGGATTTTGTCATAACTCTCAAGTCGCAGGCCATTGCTAATGCTGCGCCAATACCGGCTGCTGGACCATTTATTGCAGCTATTACAATTTTTGGCATTCCAACAATTTCATTGAAAATGGGCATATAGCCACGAAGTAGAGCATCTTTTGATGGACAGTCAGGATCCCAGCTTGCTTCTCTTTCAGTTAGATCGGCTCCAGCTGAAAATCCTTTGCCTGAGCCAGTAAGTATAATTATTCTCACTGATTCATCCTCAGTCAAATCTTTAAATGCTTTTTGGAGGTCTAAAACTAATTGCTCGTTAAATGCGTTTAAAACATTGGGTCTATTTAATGTAACTGTTGCTATCGGTGATTCAATATTTATTTGAAGTGTTTCAGTATTCATAATTAAATTATAGGTTATTTTTTTTTAAAAATTATATTATTGTGCTCTGAGAAGACTTTTCCTCCGATTTGTTCACCATCTTTCCTTGACCACTCAACATATGTTTCATTTGAAGGTTTCTTATTAAAAAATACGCTCATAATTTCAGAGAGAACTTTCTGATTAGGAAGCGCGATACCCTTCTTTCTTAAAATTAATCGTATTAACTCCTCTATTATGAAAGAAGGTATTTCAATAAAGTCTGCTCTTTCAATGATGCCTGAAGAAATTTCCTTTTTGAAACTCTTTTCAAGCATGAAATCTAATGAAAGTTTTTTCTTTTTTGCTGTTAATGACGTAAATGCTGCTCTTTCGGAAAGCTTGCTCCATCTAGTTTCAAGAGATGGCACTATCTCATTTCTCAAAAAATTCCTATCAAAATCATTATTAGAATTAGTGTCATCTTCAACATACTGTAGATCATTTTCATCAATGTAAATTTTTAAATCAGATTTAGATGAATTTAAAAATGGCCTTATTATTTCTCCTTTGCCTAATGATCTTTTTTCATTTAAACCACTAAGACCGTCTACTCCTGTTCCTCTAAATAGCCTTAGAAGTAGAGTTTCAAAAACATCATCTCTATGATGAGCTAATAAAATCTGATCATTTTTATCTAGAAGGCTTTCAAAGATTTTATATCTTGCCTGCCTTGCCTGTGACTCAATACTGGATCTATTTTTTGAGACTTCAACAATGAAAGATTCAAATTCAATTTTATTACTTCTGCAAAAACTCTCACAATGCTGCTGCCAGTTATCGCTATTTTTAGAGAGGTTATGGTTTATATGAATTGCTTTTAAATTCCTTATTTTTTTTTCTTTTAAGGCTTTGTTACATAAAAATAAAAGTGCTGTTGAATCCAGTCCTCCACTGAAAGCTACAAAAATTTTATTTTCTGGAGACAATGCATCTAAAAGATCTGTAGAAAGTGACAAGCTATCTTCCTACTTCTGTGAGCCTTAAATAACGTCTTTCTAAAAGTCTCTCAAGAGGAATCTTATTAAGATTTTCAATATTTGATAACAATGAACGTTTAACATGTTGAGAGATAGTCTTGTAATCTCTATGCGCTCCACCTATTGGCTCTTCAATAATTTCATCAATAATATTAAGCTTAATCAAATCTTTAGCAGTTAATTTCATTGCTTCCGCAGCCTCTTCTGCTTTCTCAGAAGATCTCCATACAATTGAAGCACAGGCCTCAGGAGAGGCCACAGAATAAATTGCATGCTCAAGCATACTAACATGATCACCTACACCTAATGCTAAAGCTCCACCTGATCCACCCTCACCAGTTACAACAATAATTATTTTAGTTTTAAGTTGAGACATTAGAGCTAAGTTTGAAGCAATAGCCTCACTTTGACCTCTTTCTTCTCCCTCTATTCCAGGATAAGCCCCGGATGTATCTACAAAAGTTATGATAGGTAGCTCGAACTGCTCAGCCATTTTCATTAATCTTTTTGCTTTACGATATCCTTCTGGTTGAGGCATACCAAAATTCCTTTTCAACTTTTCATCTGTACCCTTTCCCTTTTCATGACCAATAAGCATAACTGGAATATCATCTATTTTTGCAAGGCCTCCAATTATTGAAGCGTCATCCCCAAACTGCCTATCTCCATGAAGCTCATCAAAATCTGAAAAAATATTATCAATATAATCTGAGGTATGAGGCCTTTGAGGATGCCTTGAAATTAATACTCTATTCCATCGGGTAAGATTTGAATATATCTTTTTAGTTCTGTCATCAAATTCTAATTGAAGCTTGTCTATCTGAGATCTTAATTCGGGATTATCTTTTGAAACAATCTCTAAGGCATCAATTTTGTCAGAAATTTCTTCTAGCGGCTTTTCAAATTCCAAAAAGTGACGTTTAATCATAATTAACTCAATTTAATCTTATTATCTCCAAAGATGCTTCTTAAATTATCTAAATTTTCTGAACTTAGATCAATCATAAAGTTATCATTTAAAGAAATAAGCGCTTCAGCATTGTCTTTAAGAATTTTCAATTTCACTTTACTTTCACCGCCCCAAAAATCTGAATCAATTTTATTTAACTTTAATTTAATTTCTTGGAGAGAGTCGCCATTAGCGGTATCACAAATTATTAAAAGATCTTTTTTGCTATCAACTAAATCGCTTTCAACTGCATTTATGTTCTTTACTCTCATTCTATACATTGTTGAATTAGTCTCTCTGGATCTATAATCATCTACCTCAATTGATCCATAAAATCTTAAGATTGTATCTTCCTTAATGATTCCATACTTGGCTTCATATAACTCTGAAAGGATTATTCCATCCATAGATCCACTTTCATCATCAAAATTTAAAAAAGTAATAGGTTTATTCTTGGAGTCCTTTATCTGTCTTGTTGAGTTAACAAGGCCAACAATTGTTGCAGATGAAATATTTGCATCAAGATCTGATATCTTATGAGACCTTAAATCTTTTATATCATCTTTGATTGCTTCTACTGGATGGCCAGAAATATAAAAACCAAGAGCTTCTTTTTCATATTTTAGTTTTTGAGAGAAATTTAGAGGATTTACATCCTTGTATTGATCATAAGGATTAAAATCCTCTTCAACATTTGAAAATAAATCGCCTGCAAACAAAGCATCGGATGCTTTTTTATCAGCTTCCTTTAGCATATCTGGTATACAAGCCAAGGCAATTGATCTTGAGTCACATATTGAATCAAAAGCTCCTGCTTTTGATAGAGATTCGAGTGATTTCTTACCACCTAGTTTTACATTAACTTTTTTTGAGAAATCTAATAAGTTATTAAATGTATTTTTTTCTCTAATTTCAGATAAATGATAGATAAAAGATTCTGCTACGCCTTTAAGAGAAGTTAGTCCATATTCAATTTGTTTTTTTGGGTTAACAAAGAAATTTATTCCGCTTGTTAATATATTTGGGCTTAAGACGTTTATACCCATGTCTTTACATTCTTTAATGATTGAACTTATCTTATCAGTATTTCCTTGAGCCGAAGAAAGAACAGCTGCCATAAAATACTCGGGATAATATGTCTTAAGATATGCCGTCTGGAATGACAACAAAGCATAGGCCGCTGAATGAGATTTATTAAAGCCATAACCAGCAAAAGTCTCAATTAAATTAAATATTTTATTTGCAAGATCTTCCTTAATATTATTATCTCTACAACCATTAACAAAAATAGTCCTTTGCTTATCCATTTCTTCTACTTGTTTTTTACCCATTGCTCGTCGAAGAATATCAGCTTGCCCAAGCGAATATCCTGCTAGAACCCTTGCAGATTCCATAACTTGCTCTTGGTAGAGGATTACGCCATATGTTTCAGATAAAACAGGTTCAAGTAACTTGTGAGGATATGTAACGGGCACTTTGCCATTTTTTCTATTTACAAATTCATCATGCATACCAGAATCTAGCGGCCCAGGTCTAAATAATGCAAGAAGAGCAACTATTTCCTCAAATCTTGTTGGCTGAAGTCTTTTAATAAGATCCTTCATACCTGGAGATTCAAGTTGGAAAACTGCAGTAGTTTTTCCAGCGGATAAGAGCTCAAAGACCTTAGAGTCATTTAAATCTAAAGTTGATATATCGAGTAGATCCTCATTTTTTGAAGCCAGATCATTGTTTATTGATTTGATTGCCTTATCAATAATCGTAAGTGTTCTAAGTCCTAAAAAATCAAATTTAACTAACCCAATTTTTTCAACATCATCTTTATCAAATTGCGTAAGCACTGAGGATGTATCGCTATCAAAATATATTGGAGAAAAGTCAGCTAGTGACCCCGGTGCAATTACAACCCCTCCAGCATGTTTTCCGATGTTTCTAATGCCGCCTTCTAATTTAAAAGATAAATTCATGATTTCCTGAACTTCATCATCATCTTTAATGGCTTGTTTAAGTACTGGCTGTCTCGATATTGCTTTTTCAAGAGTCATTCCAATCTCAAAAGGTATCATTTTAGAGATTCTATCTCCAAGACTGTATGGTTTTCCAAGCGCTCTAGTAACGTCTCTAACGACACCTCTGGCAGCCATTGTTCCGAAAGTTACAATTTGCGATACGGCATCTTTACCATACTTTGAAGTAACATATTCAATAACTTTGTCCCTCCTCTCCATGCAAAAATCTATGTCAAAATCAGGCATAGATATTCTCTCTGGATTTAAGAATCTTTCAAAAAGAAGACCATGCTTAATAGGATCAAGAGCTGTAATTCCTAAACAATAAGCAACTAAAGAACCTGCTCCTGATCCCCTTCCTGGACCAACAGGGACATCATTATTTTTGGACCACTTTATAAAATCATAAACAATTAAAAAATAACTAGAGAATCCCATCGTTTTTATTTGATCTAGTTCATATTTAACTCTAACCTTATATTCTTCTACCTGATTCTTTGTAAAGTTAGCGATTAGCTTATCTAGATTTTCTTCAACTAAGCTCTTTAAGTGAGAATCAAAGTCTTGTCCCTCAGGAACAGGATATTCAGGTAAAAAATACCCATCTGGCTCTATACTTAAGTTACATTGTTTTGCAATTTCAAGAGTATTTGAAAGAACCTCTGGGAAATCTTTAAATAAATCTTTCATCTCATCCTGAGATTTGAAGTACTGCTCCTCAGAATACATTTTTTCTCTGTTTGGATCATTCAGTGTCTTGCCGCTGTTAATGCATACCTTGGTTTCGTGAATTTCAAAGTCTTCTCTGTTTCCAAATAAAACATCATTTGTTGCTATTACTGGAATGCTTAGCCTTGAGGCAATAGGCAAAATGGAAGCCATAAAAATTTTATGAGTTTCTTTACCAGTATTTTGAATCTCAATTATAAAATTATTTTTAAAATCTGCTTTATATTTTTCAATAAGTTTAACTGCTTTATCTTCCTTATCATTAAGGATGAGTGAGAAGATTTCAGAATTTTCAGACCCCGTTATTACAAAGATATCATTGCAAATATTTAAGAAATCATCATACAAAATAGCTTTTGATAGATTTCTACTCGCTTTTGAAAGTCCATGCATAAGATTCTTATGTCCATTTATATTTTTAGCTAAGCATAAAAACTCGTAAGGCCTATCTTCTGAGGATCTAACAATATTAAGTGTTGATCCGCTTATGGGCTTTATGCCCTCCTTTTCACATTTCTTAAAAAATTTAACAAGTCCAAACATGTTGGAATGGTCGGTTAATGCTATTGCTGGCATACCAAAAGATTTTGCTTTTTCAACAAGTTTCTCAATAGATAAGAGTCCTTTAAATATGCTGTATTCTGATGAAACCCTCAAATGAGCAAATGAACCTTTCATTAATTAACGCCTTTAAAAGTTCTTCTGTGAATTCTTGTTAATCCATATTTTTTTAGCATTTCTTTATGAAGTTTTGTTGGATATCCTTTGTGTTTATCAAACCCATAATTTGGAAATTCTTTGCTATATGCCATCATTAACCTGTCTCTAAATACCTTCGCTACTATAGAAGCTGCACTGATTGATGGTATCAAATTATCTCCTCCCACAATAGCCTCTATTTCAATTGAAGTTTCAAAAATATGATTGCCATCAACTAAAACTTTTTTTGGTTGTATATCAAGCTTTTCTAATGATCTCTGCATTGCTAACAAGGAAGCTTGTAAGATATTAATTTGGTCAATCTCTTGACTGTCTGCAGCTCCAATAGCAAAGATCGAATTTTTTATTATTATCTGACTTAGGTCTTCCCTTTTTTTTGAAGAAAGTCTCTTTGAGTCCATAAGACCTTTGATAGGTCTTTTTAGTATTACAGATGCAGCTATTACCGGTCCAGCAAGACACCCTCTACCAACCTCATCAACACCAGCAATCATTTATTTATACAATAGCTACTTCTTCTGCCAAAGCATCAAAACCAACGCCTTTAAGGTTTTTGATAATTAAATTGGTTTTTTGATCAAGTAAAAATTTATTTATTCTAAGTTTTTGTGTTTCTAAAAGTATGTTTTGTGGCGTACAAGCTGCTTGAACCAACTCAGGAAAAAATTTCTGCGAAAGAAGAAGGTTTGGCAGACCTATTATTTCTGTTTGGATCATTCTTGAAATAATGAAATGATTAAAAAATGATGTTTTGTAACAAATAATTGGGTGGGCTCCTAATACACAAGATTGCAATGAAGCAGTTCCAGAAGTAACAATAGAAAATTCCGATAAAGATAGGAACTCATTAGCAGCATTAATCTCTATTGAGTATTTAATTTTTGAATCATTTAAATATGAATTGATATGTTCAAGATCATCATGATTTATAACGGGTATAAGAAAATGTGCATTTTCATTCAAACCACCATAGAGTTCCATAAATTCTAGGTAAGTTGGCATCATGTTCTTTATTTCAGACTTCCTACTGCCAGGCATGATGCTTATATATTTTTTTTCCTTATCAAGATTAAATTTTTTAAAAACATCTGACATCTTATTTGGTTTTAGTTCTGAAAAATGATGCCCTAAAAGAATATTATTTAGGCCATTTCTTTTATAAAAATCATGTTCAAACTTAAACAGTGACACGCTAAGGTCAGTATATTTTTTGATATTCTTTAACCTTCCCTTTCTCCAAGCCCAGATAGAAGGCGTAACAAGTTGAACAGTTTTTATTTTTGAAATTTTCTTTAATTTTTTTTGAATTTGCATATTGAAATCAGGTGAATCAATACCTATAAAAACATCAATCATTTCATCTATAAATAAATCACAAAGATCATTTTTATAAGACATGATCTTAGAATAATTAAGAATAGGGTCTACAAGACCCATGATATTTAAATTATTGAAGTCAAATGCAGATTTGAGACCCTGAGCCTCCATTTTTGGGCCACCAACACCAAAAATCTCTACATTTTTTATTTTTTTTAAAGCTTTAAGAAGGTTTTCTCCTAAAATGTCACCGGAGTGCTCTCCAGCAACAATTCCTATCTTAATAGAATCTTTCACCTATCTGAGAATGCCTCTTTCTGAAGATTTTATTGAGTCAATAAAGTTTTGGACTTCTCGAACATCGCTAGACTCCATAGATCCAACTTTCTCTACTGCATCCTTTAGATTAAATCCTTTTCTATAAATAATTTTATATGCTTTTTTAAGGATTGTTATTGTTCCCTGATCAATACCTCCTCTTTCCATACCTACTGAATTTAGACCAACAACCCTTGCAGGATTTGATGCTACTTTTATGTATGAAGGAACATCCATTGTTATCGAAGCATTCATACCCGCAAAAGAATAGTCTCCCATCTGACAAAACTGATGAATAGTCGTTAAAGCACCTATAGTCACATTATTGCCTACAGTTACATGACCAGCTATGCCTGCATTATTTGCAAAAACATTATCATTACCAACGACACAATCATGAGCAACATGAGCATATGCCATAAATAAATTCTTGTTACCTATTATAGTTGTGCCTTTATCTTGGGCTGTTCCTCTATGGACAGTTACACCCTCTCTAAAAATATTTTCATCTCCAATTTCAAGTGTTGTTTCTTCACCTTTAAATTTCTTATCTGGAGTATCTTCACCTATGGTACAGAACTGATAAAAAACATTATTTTTTCCTACAGTTGTGGGGCCCTTCAAAACAACATGAGAGAGCAGTTTTGAACCAGATTTTATTTTAACTTTCTCTCCTATAATGCAAAAAGGTCCGATTTCAACATTATCATCGATTTCGGCAGAAGAATGTATTATTGAGGATTCATGAATAGACATTTATTTTTTTCTCTCTGCACATAATATATTAGCAGAACATACCAATTTTCCATTAACTTCAGCAAAACACTCAAATTTCCAGATTCCT
>Ga0207985_1000204_pt1 | contig 15604 bp, 15 predicted proteins | sample ETNtaG_3_FD_185761 | JGI IMG/M metagenome (GOLD analysis project Ga0207985, IMG submission 185761) | Marine microbial and viral communities from oxygen minimum zone, Eastern Pacific Ocean - ETNP201302SV84 (SPAdes) (version 2) | ecosystem: Environmental > Aquatic > Marine > Unclassified ...
GTATTTATCTCTGTAACATTGAATCTTAAATAGTATGCAAAAATTGTCATCAAAAAAGAAAAAAGAAAAAGGCATATTAAGGGAAAAAGAAATATTGATCTTGAATTTATTTTCCTCAAAACAAAGTATAAAAAATAAAAAGATATTATTGGAAGCATGGAAATATGAATAATTGCCGATAAAACAAACAAGGTGTATTTAAGGATGCCCTTAAAATGGACAAATGCAATCAATAGAATAGTAAATGCAATTCCCGATCTTATCGATGATGCGAATAAGTTTATGACTATCGGACTAAAGAAAACCATAAAAAATATGGGGGATAAATAAATTAAATAATTTGTCGATCTAATACTCATTAAAAAAGTTGAAAAAACAGCTGTAGCCATCAAAAAAGCCAATAGACTTAGTACATCTATAATTTCAATATTAAGCAAATTTCCTAAGAAAATAACTGATACTCTAAATACCCCATCTCCAATCAAAGAATATTCATTAAAAGTAGTAAAAATGTCTATATCATTAAAAAAATCAACGTATGCAGCAATGTCTCCACTTTCTGAGAGAAAAAGTCTTTGAAGAGTAAAAACTGTGAAAAATCCATAAAAGACTGATATTAAAACTGCTAAAAGTTTTAATAATTTATCTATTTTTATTGTTAAATTAATCAAATCTAATCTTTATGATTATTTAGTTTTATTAACGTTATTGCTGTCAAGCTCTGATAAACAATTTAGCAAATGATTTCTCAAGTTAAATTCTTTATCTTCTTTTTTTAAACCAAAAAAGTTTAAAGCATTATCTGTAAGATCTAATTTTTTACTTTTTAAAAAAATATTTAAACTTTCTTTATCTTTAATCAGAAAAGACGCCTTGTAGTTAACCAAGTAGTCATAAAAACCATTATTAAATTGATCGACAATCCCAGTTTTAACCCCCAACATCAATGCCTGTAGAATAGATGATGAAGAAAATGTTAAAAATCCATCGCATGAATCAATAGCTGAATTAAAGTTAAAGTTTTTTTCTATTATAAATTTATTGGATGCCATTTTATTCTCTTGAGCTTCATCTCCCACCAAAAATATATTTGTAGATTTTATTGATCTTAAATAAGCATAGTTTGTAATTTTGCCATTATCTTGAGGATGAGTTTTTATTACAAAAATATATTCTTTTGAGTTAGAAAAAAAATCAATTAAAAATTTTTCAGTCAGATATCTCTGACTCTCTTCTTTTGAAGGATCTGAAGCATAAAATATTATCTTTTGATTAGCATTAAGTCCTATTAATTGATGTAAGTAATTTGTTTTTTTTTGGCTATAGTTCTCTAAACGATATTTTATTAATGAATTGCTACCCTTAAATATAATTTTATTTTTTGAAGGCAAAGAAAGTTTCAAAGACTCAGTTATTTCAGACTTTGATGAACACACGGCTGCATCGCAATAAAAAATTTCTTCCATTAAGTCGCCCAGGATAAAAACTCCTTTTTTCTTTGCTTTAATTGCTAAATAATTATCCAAAACGTTTGTTTGCAGTCTACTAACATGAGCATCGATTTTATTTAAGAAAATAGAATCTCCTACATCTATACTCAAATTTAAGTTTGATTGTTTTTTAAAAATTAAGAGAATATCTTCTATATAGCTGATTTTAGTGCCATAAAAATTTTTTATTTTAAATAAACCTCTCAAAAATTTTTTCGATCTTTTTACTTTTTTTCTTTTATACCCTTGAGGAGACTTTATTTTTCCTAAACTGTAAAGAATGACATTAAATTGTTTTTCAAAGTCCTCTACATAACTTTTTAAAAAATCATGTGATCTTCTTTTTGGCAATGTAATTAAAACTGTAGGCAGGGAAGAGTTAGTTACCTTGTGGAAATAATGTTTAGGAAGATCCGAAGGAAAAATCATCATCCTTGTAAGAGAAGCAAGCCTCATAAAAAAAGAATTGATTGAAATGCATGCGGTTAAGTAATTATTTGTCTTCCATCTTATGTTTGTTTTTTTGAAATCTAGAAAATCAAAAGTTTCTTTTATCATTGAAACTGTCTGTCGGTCTGAAATTATCTCTAGGTTTCCTTTAGTTTCACTAGAAAGCTTTTCTATCCTGGCAGCGCATTTGATTAATCCCATTAACTTAAGTTTTACTTGTCTCGTATAAAGCTTATATAGACTAATATTTTTGATTTTTAAGAGATTTATATCTTCAGAATTTTCAATATGTCGATAAAATTTTAATCCCAAAGCATCAATTTGACTTTGATGAAATTTGACTTCCAGGCCGCTAATATTTCTATCATTTTCTAGAAAAACATTATTTTTGTCTAATCTATAAAGAACTAATCTATTGCATCTATTAGATTTTTGGCGGAGAATTTTTTTTATTAAAGCTAAATATAAAAATCTAAAAGGATTTGCTATATAAGTAGAGTCAAAGGCTAAAATTTTAGTCATTACGCATTAAGGTATTTTTCTTAAAGAAAATTAAATATTTTTAAAAAAGAAATCCCCAACATGATTAATTTTACTTCCTATTTTCAACTAAGTTCAAAATAGCGGTATATGCTTTTTTCCAACTATCAATTCTTGAATGAAATACTTCAAATATTAATTTGTTTTCAATTAAATAATTATTTAAATTATTATATGCAAGCGAACCTTTTATATCTTCAACGTCTTTTAATGCTCCGCAAATAAACTTTAATTTATTTTCAAAATTTTTATGAGCAGAATAAATGACATCGTCTTCAACTCCCTCACAGTTAACCCTTAACAAAACATCATAATCTTTAAATTTTTCATCTAAATATTTTTTTATTTCCTTAAAAAAAACTTCTGCTGAAAGGCTAAGCGTTGAAAAATAACTGTCTTTGTGGACATTTTCCTTTTCCAAAAAAATTGAACTGCCTTGAGAAAATTCTTCTCTATTTCCTAAATAAAGTTTCGTAATTGAAAAAGGCAAACCAGAATTACTTGTTAGAGCTAAATTAAATGCTAGGCTTGCATTGAGGTAATTTTTCCTCCTAAAAAATATTTTTGGGTTTGCGTCTATAAAGATAGTAAAAAAATCCTTTTCACTTTTCCTTATTTTTGATCTCAAAGAAATTATATTTCTTAAATCCTTTAAACCTACAAATTTTCCTCTTCTTAAAAGTTTTCCTCCAATAAATCTCTTAAGGATATGCAAATAAAAACTTGAATTCGATCCAAACAAAGAACTATGTTCTTGTGCAAAGTGAGTGCCTACGTCAATCCAAATTATTTTCTTCATTTTTTTAAAAGAAATAAATTATAATGATTTTTGGTCTAATTTATTCTTTGAGTTAGCAATTTAGGTATCAATTTTTTCATTAAGTGGAAAAAGAAGTCCTATTCGAGGAAACACCTTGCTAGAAAATCCTTGTTGAAAATAAGAAATATCTACACGTTTTTTAGTAATAGAAGGTAAATCTTCTTTATAAAATCGATCGCCTAAATAATAAATTTTTTTTCCTTTTTCTTTCATTGTTAGAATAGCTTGATATTGAACCATATGCCCTAAAGGCTCATGAGAGAAATCTTTATCGTAAGAACCAACACTATAATTACAATAGTGATCGCTCATATCAAAATATCCTCCACCAACCATATCTCCCTTACTGCTTGAAACATAAACTAAAAAAGCATCGCCAGATCTAATAGCCTCGTGTTGTATATTCCAACTTTCTATTGAGCGAGTAACTCTACCTGCAACTTTTTTATGAAGCTCTATAAACTTATTCCATGACTTTTCACTATATTTATCCATGACTGTAACATTCCAATTTTTTAGACCTGAGCTTACTAAAGGTCTAAAACTTTTACGAATTGAACTTCTAATTTCCTTTATAGGCAAAGACAAATCCACGAACATTTCATAGTTAACCTTATCTAATTTTGCGCCCATTTCGAGTAAAATTTGATTCCACTGACTAATATCCCCGCTCAAAGACAATTCATTAGTTCTCCAATGTTTCTTGTTACTTGCAACTAACAATTCATTTAAAAATTCAATACATTTCTTGATTACTTTTCTTTGGGATTTTTTTGGAAAATTTTTAATAAATAGTGGCGGGATGACTATACCCCCATAATGATTATTTATTGATTTAATTGGTTCTTTATTTTTAATATCAAATACTAATGGCCAGATTCCACATGGGCGTTTATCGTTGTAAAGTATAAGTGAGATATCTTTTGAGCTATCAGATAAGTGATTGAAAATTACGGTTTGGTAGTTAACATAATGTTCCATAAAAAAAACAGGAACGTTTTCTGCTTGATTAATTACATCTGCCCATTTAAATTTTGACTCAACTCTGTATTCAGCATTTAAACCAACATTATCAATTATTTTTTTAATATCTCTCAGAGTTAGTTCACTCATATTTATTTTTCAATGAAGTCCCAACTCATCGGAGTGCCTTTTGTTAAATCTTTAATTACCTTTTGTCCCAAAAGTTGGTCTAAATATTTAGTTTCCAGTCCATAACCAGGGCGTATGGCTTTAAGATTTTTTGTTGACAAGACTTCTCCAGCTTTTATGTCATGAATTATATAAAGCGAACGCCTATACTTAAGCGATTTTTCTTCCGCTTCAGTTGCTCCATAACTCACTTTTCCATATGCGCGCCAAGCACGCTCGGTTTCTAAAACAAGATTATTCATCTCATTAGGTTCCATTGAAAAATCGCTATCCACTCCTCCATCTTGCCTACTTAAAGTCATATGTTTTTCAATAATTGAAACTCCCATCGCAACACTTGCTACTGAGACGCCTATACCCATAGTATGATCAGACAGGCCTATCTCACAATTGAATAATCTTCGCATATCAGGAATTGTAGAAATATTTGTATTTTTAGGAGACGCGGGATATGTGCTTGTACATTTAAGAAGTGTTAATTCTTTGCAACCAGCGTCTCGAGCCTCCTCAACTGCTTCAGCTAACTCATTTTTAGAAGCCATTCCAGTCGAAATGATTAGAGGTTTCCCAGTTCGAGCAACACGTCGTATTAAATTTATATCAGTATTTTCTTGAGATGCAATTTTATACAAAGGAACATTCAAATTCTCAAGAAAATCTACAGCGGAATCATCAAATGGAGTGCTAAAAGCTATCATCCCTAATTCGTTTGCTCTATTAAAAATTTCTTGGTGCCATTCCCAAGGAGTGTGTGCCTCGTCATAAAGTTCATATAATTTTCTTCCAGCCCACAAACTATCGGGCTCATTAACAGAGAATGCTTCGTCATTTAAATTTAATGTCATAGTCTCTGCTGTGTAGGTCTGAAGTTTTATCGCATGAACTCCAGCTTTTGCTGCTGCTTCTACGATCTCTAACGCTCTATCCAAAGATTGATTATGGTTTCCTGACATCTCAGCTACAATCAAAGGTGGAAGTGTCTTACCTACTCCTCTAGAACCAAAACTAAAGTTCGGTATCTTTTTTACCAATTTTTTTTTCATAGAAATCTTAATGATTATTAATTAATTGCTGATACTCCAACTTTGAAAACCTTTAATGCACATAGAAATAAATAAAACCACTAAATTAAAATATTCTATTTTATTTCTGGAAGTTCATAGGGAAAGGGAACCTCGGGTGACTGAGAGCGTCTTCGAAGACGCGTAAATTCATCTTTAGGAGGCACCAAATTAAAGCCAAGTAAATCCTTTTGCTTATCAGTTAATTCTCGAAAAATATGTTCGGGTGTATTTTGCATAAAATCAAAGGATGGCTTTACAAACCATCTAGAATATCCTAAAGCTAGACACCATCTGGTCATTTCGGTCTTATTCTCAGCGCCACCGTGCCATAAATTTGCGTTAAAAATTAACGCACTACCCTTTTTTCCAGTAATTCTAACTTCATCCTCGTGCACCAATCCTTCAGAAGCATATTTCTTCCAGTTGTGACTACGCGGCACTACTCTAGTCGCACCGTTTTCTAAAGTGAAGTCATCCAGAAGCCATATAACATTAGCCGTAATACAATAGTTTACGCCAGGAAGCCTGCTATCCAAATGTAGCTGTTGTCCTGGATAGCCTTTTAAAGGACATCGAGCAGAAATGTTATTTAAATAATAAGGTTCATCATTGTTATATGCACCCTCCTTTAAAATAATATCTAAAATTGAAAGAATCTCAGGGTGCTCAAATAATTTAAACCATGAAAGGTGTTTATTATGTAAATTAAATACAACTTTTTCCCCAGTCTTATTAGCCTGTTCGCCTTTGGTCGCATTTGAATTGCAATACAAATTAGCATAGTTGCGATAATCTTGTTCTGCAAGATCTTTATAAAAATCACACTCTGCAGCTGAAATTAAATTTGGTATCACTGCATAACCATCATTATTAATTTGATCAATAAATTTTGAGTTATCCATAACCTATCTCCTTAGATTATTAAATATTGGAAAGAGCATAAACTGCAATTTGTCTTCCTAAATTTATTTTAGCCAAAGCCTGATAAAACTCATGCAGTTTATCCACTTGACCATGTTTTCTTAAATTCGTTTCAAAATTCACTCTTTTTTTGTGTATTTCTTTTCCCACTTTCCCATTTCCAACATAGCAATCATCAAACAACAAAAACATTTCTAAAGGAAATGATGCTTCTGAAAGACTAACTTCGTAACCCGCGCCATTTACCAACTTAACTAATGTGTCATTAGAAAAATAATTTAGGTGACCTGGAGGCGCTACCCACCAATCATTCAAACCATGTACATCACGGCCTGTGGTTTGAAAAACATTAAATTCGTTGGGTACATCTAATATTAATAATCCTCCTTTTTTTAAAACTTTTTCACGAATTTCTTTTAACGCTTCGTAGGGATTTGGCAAGTGCTCCAATACATTTTTTAACATAACAACATCGAACTTAGTGCTACCAAAAACATCCATACGATCAATACCCGCATGCTTCACATTAAGGCCTTTTTTTTGACCATATTCAATTGCTTCAGGAGCAGGATCGAAGCCGTAGCAATCCATTCCTTTTCCCTTGAAATACAATAATGCTTGCGCCCATCCGCATCCAACATCAAGAATTCGTAAGCCATCTACGGGTTTTTCAAGAACTTTAGCAATGTTATATAAAATATCCTCACACTGACCATCAAAAAAATCTTTATCTGCAACTTGCACCTCGAGAGAGGAATTATTAAAGTTTTTATAATCACCTGAGTAAAACTCATTAGCATAAAACTGAGTTATTTCTTCATCTGAAGGCGTAGGAGAAACTTGCAAAAAACCGTATTGAGGATGAGGTACTAGTTCATAATCCAATTTTTTATTCATATCAAAATCTTATTCTAAGTTATATATTTTTTTGTTTTTTTCCATCCAATGTTTGCAACTACATCAATTATGGATAGGTGACTTTCGAATTTATCTTGTAGATGTTGACTATAAAGCTTAGGCTCGAATGATTGGAAAGTCAATTTTGTGCTACTTTTACTGGAGAAATCATCTAATTCAAGATATTCAGCAGACCCTTCAGGTGAAAGGTAGATATCGGCATTTAGCTTTTCCAAAATTTTGATAATTCTTTCGGTTCTTTTTCCCGAAACGTCCAATTCACTAGATAAAAAACAATCAGTTTTTATATCCAATTTCATCATCACCCATTTGATTAAACGAATATTCAAGTCAGCTAAGTTCTTAGAATCACAATTCTCAATAAATTCAAATAGTGGAAATACATCTTCAGAAAAAGGATGTTTAGAATATGTTTGCTTCAACAATTTTAGATGCTTTTGTTGCCAGTTTTGCCTATTATCGAATGATGATTTATTGATTGTCTGTGATAAAGATTCACGTTTTATAGGAACAGTGATCCAGTGAGGAAGTTGATTCACCAATATTCGATTTCGATTGTGCCAAGAGTTTTTTTGAAATTGAGCATCATCTAGAAAAACAAATGCATCCACTTGGGCAATTAAGTTAAAGTAGCCAGCCCAAGGCAAATAACTTGGTTGCATTATTGCACACTTAATCATTCTATAACTTAAAAAACGTCTTCGGAATAATTGAATATTTGATTTCTATCAAAATGTCTAACAAGTACTTTAATTTGGTTATTCATTTATATTAAAAAATATTTGCATCTTATAATAAATTTTTCGGAAGAAGTCTTCCTTAAAATATACAATTATTGCCTAATCTCACAGGAAAATTTCCATAATATTATTATCTAAATAATTATCTCCATCTTTAACATGATTGGATAAAGTTCCTACCATTTTATAACCTAACTTAGTGTATAAGCTGATAGCAAAATAATTATCGTTTCTAACATTAAGGACAAGTTTTCTTATAGATAATTTTTCTTTACAGAAATTATGAACTTGAGATGTCGCGATTTTACCTAAACCCTTTCCTTGAAAAGATCTTAATATGTTTATACCAAAAATCGCATGACCATTTATCAGATCGATTGAAGTAATGATTATATATCCAGCAAACTCTTCTCCTTTCAATATAGAAAAAATAACCGTTTGATGATCGGCCCTTTTGTCTTGTAGCCAATCTCCAACTTCTTGAAGACTCATTGATTTCAAAGAACCTCCAACTAATTTTTGATTTTCTTTATTGTTTAATATTTTAAAAAGCCCAGATATATCTTCATCTAGAGTCTCTCTAACTATTATCTCTTTATCGTTCATAAATATTCTTTAAGATTGTCTGTTTTGATGATTTAGAAACTATTTGCTTCTGTTTTTTAGAAAAGTCTGAAAGCTTTTGATAATTTCCTAATAGAGAAACAATTGATGAATATATTGTAGGATATTGATAATTTTTCACGTCATGTAATTCAATAGCGCCAGTCATTTTGAGGAAGTCAGCAGTTTTTTTTTGGTTTTCGGCTAAAACAATTCCTAAAGATGGAACACCAAGAGCGCATGCCTCTAGAATCATAGTGCCACAAGAAAGCACACATAAATCTGATTGAAGCATAAATTTTGAAATTCTTTTTGGAGATTTACATATTTTAATTTTGAGCTTACTTTCTTTTATAAAATGATTTTCTTCTAAGTTTTTGTTAAAGCTGTTTCCAACAATAACATTAATTTCGCTTAACTTTTCATTGTCTAAAGAGTTGTTATGAGAATTGATAATTGATTTCAAAATTAATTCAGTATGATTGAATGGATCTATTCCGCCCATACATAAAAAAACCTTTTTAGAACCAGGCCCTTGCCAATCATTTGCCTCAATGAATTCTTCACGTAAAATCAGATTATTTCCTCCAACGAAACCAAAATTATTATTTATTAGATCCTCGTAATCTGACCTAGTGTTTTTTAAGCTTTGATCAATTAATAAATTACATTTATGAGAACGGTTAGCTAAGTCATCAATTACTGTAATTGAATCGCACTTTATATTAGTTTCCCATAAATAATCTAAACTGTAATGATCGACAATTACATGTGCTTTTGGATATTTTGATATTATCTCAGAGCTCTCAAGTGCATCTTGTAATTGACTACACCCTAACCAATCAGCAGGGTTTTTACTTACAATTTTTTTTTCTTTTCCATGCAATAAATGGAGCTTAAAATTTTGTTCTTCAATCATTCCATGACAACTTCCTTGGTGGTCTCTGCATATAAAAACTACTTCTGAATTGAGTTCAAGTAAATAACCTGCTAAAGCTAAACATCTAATTAAGTGCCCTGTTCCAATTTCTAAAGAGGAATCAACTCTAAAAATAAAAGTGGTTTCATTCATAAAAAGCTTTATGAATTAACTCAGCTCTATGCCAATCTTCAGCAGTATCAATATCTTGAACCCTAAATCTAGGCAAATTGTATGGAAGTGTTATATTTTTAAACGGATCATTTGTTAAAATCCAAGCTTCGGCCTTACCCCAACAGAACTGACCAGCGTCATGATATGACTTATCAAGATCTTGAGATCTACTAGAAAACTCTCCCGGCTCTCTCATTTTTAAGGACCCATTTAATTTATCAATTGCTAAAGCACGTTGAATAGGAAAGGCATAACTTGTCACGGCTAAAACAAAATCGCAAATAGATGAATTTAAAATTAATAAACTTTCTCGAATATCTGATGGAGTAGTAAATGGAGCTGTGGCATAAAGGCAGCAAACATTTACTTGAGAAATATCAGGAAACTGAGAAAATTCAATAGCATGTCTTACTACATCTGCCGTTGGTGTAAAGTCTTCAGATAAATCAGCAGGTCTTTTAAAAGGCACCTCTGCTCCGACTGACTCAGAAAAATTTGCTATTTCTTCATCGTCAGTCGAAACGAGAATACGATCAAAACATTTTGATTTTTCTGCGGCAGAGATAGACCATTCGATTATAGGTTTTCCTGCAAATTTTTTAATATTTTTACGCGGTATTCTCTTGCTACCTCCTCTCGCTGGAATAACACATATATTCATTTTAATATTTTTTTTAAAATTTCAATTACACAATCTTGTTCTATTTTTTTCAATGAATAGAATAGCGGGATACTGATAGCTCTACTATAGTATTCTTCGACAGCTGGAAAATCACCTTCTTTGAAACCTAAATTCTGATAATAAGGTTGAGTATGTATAGGAATGTAATGAACATTTGCTCCGATTCCGTTTTTTCTAAGTTCTTCAAAAACATATTTCCTACTTTTTTTATCAGTATTTATTTGAATTGGATACAAATGAAGAGCCGAATAACAGTTTTTATCTTCATAAGGTCTGATTATTGGAAGGTTTCTTAAATGAAAATTATATCTGTCTTTTAATTCGTGTCTTCTAGAGATAAATTTATTAATCCTGCTCAACTGACTTAATCCAAGGGCCGCTTGAATTTCAGTCATTCGATAATTAAAACCTAAATGAATTTGTTCGTAATACCAAGGATCACTTTTTTTTCTGATCATTGTTGACTTATCTCGAGTAATACCATGACTTCGAAAGAGCTCCATTTTATTGGCTAACTTTTTTGAATTTGTAGTTGCAAGACCTCCTTCTGCAGTAGTAATTATTTTTACAGGATGAAAACTGAAAACAGTAATGCTTGAGTATTTGCAGGATCCTATAGGATAGTCTAGATATTTTCCTCCTATCGAATGAGAAGCATCTTCAATAATTTTAAATCCATATTTTTTACTAAGATTAAAAATGCTCTTCATATCGCACGATTGGCCAGCAAAATGAACTGCAACTAAAATTTTTGGGAGTTTGTTTTGTTTTTTAGCTAAGACTAATTTTTTTTTCAATTCAGTAATAGAAATATTGTATGTTTTCGGATCAATATCTACAAAGTCGATATTAGCTCCACAATATAGTCCGCAATTAGCAGAAGAAACATATGAATTTGGAGAAGTCCAAAGCCAATCTTTTTGATTTAATCCTAAAGCTAAGCAAGCAATATGAAGTGCAGAAGTTGCACTATTTACTGCTACTCCATAATTTGCTCCACAATAATCACTTACTCTTTGTTCAAATAAAGGAACTTTTGGTCCTTGGGTGAGAAAATTCGAATGGAGGGTTTCAATAACAGCTTTTACATCTCTCTCGGAAATATCTTGTTTACCATATGGAACGGTTATTTTGGAGTATCTCATATCTTAAATTTCATCTTAAAAAGGTTTAAATCTAGTTGAAAGCAATTATTTATATTTTTTAAATTTTGGCCATTGAAATATATCGTCTTTATGAAATTCTTCTAAAGAGTCACATACTCTAATTGCTCTTTCAATTGATGATCCTTGATTAAGACCATGCTCATGAAAAACAATTGATTCAGGTTCATAAATAATTTTTCTACCTTTTAAAGTTTGTTCTCTTGCCCAAAAACGATCTTCTACGCCATTTTGATTTTCGTTAAAGTGACAATCCTTCCATGCAGAGCGTTCTATTAATGAAAATGCGTTATGAAAAAAAGGATATTTTTTAAAAACTATACGTTCTCTTCCAAAGACAGTTATTAAATCTCTTGTATCAATAGGATTACTATTTTGTGTAGGTATTTGCCTTCCATAAACGCCTGCAGCATTATATTTTTGTCTAATTTTTATCATATTTTCAACAGACTGTTTAGTAACTAGCTCACAATGAGCTGAAAGAATCAGTACCTCTTCTTCAATTGTTTCAATTAGACCTAAATTTAACGCATAACTATAGTTAAAATTTTTTTTATCATATTTAACTACAATACAATTTTTACTCTCTGCATATTCCAGAGAACCATCCTCGCTAGAATTATCAACAACAATAATATTAGATGGCTTTAAAGATTGATTGTTGATTGAAGAAATTACTCTTGGAAGCCAATCCATTTCATTCTTACATCTAATTACAACGTCATATTTCTTACTCAATTTTTTTCCTCTGATACAAAAAGCACTTCAATAGAATTATTCATCATTCATATATTTTATGGCAAAAAAGTTATGCTGCCTGAAGCAACTCTATTTTTCCATACCGAGCCAGTGGGATAAATATGATTATTGAAAAAATTATCTTTCATCTCTAACCCCCAACCATAAGCAGTCGGCGTAACATAATGGCCATCTTTTACTTTAATGGGATTGATAAAAACTTCGTTTTGAAGAAATTCTATATACTCTACAACTTGATCTTTCGAAAAGCAGGAAACTTTTATTTGATCCCAAATAGCATAGTGAACGATCATGTTACATAGTCCTATTCCTCCACCATGAGGACAAACTGGAACATTGAACTTTTTTGCCATTAAAATTATTGGAAGAACATCGTTTACACCCCCCAATCTGGTTGCATCAATTTGACAATAACCAATAGCGTTATTTTGTAAAAGTTGTTTAAAAATTACTGGAGATGGAACTTGCTCCCCAGCTGCTACCTTTATATTAAAATCTTCCAGCGCATTAGAAATTTTTATATGGCCTTGAACATCATCTCGTGCAGTGGGTTCTTCAATCCATAGAGGCTTAAATTCTTTGAGTTTTTTCATATATTTAATCGCCTCATCAACACCCCAAATTTGATTACAATCAACCATAAGTTTAGATTCATACCCAATAATACTTCTTATAAAACTTAGCCTTTCTCGATCTTGAGCTAAATTTTGCCCCACCTTCATTTTAAAGCAATCAAATCCCTGAGCCATCATGGCTTTTATGGTTTCACTTATTTCTTTATCTGTTAGGCCAATCCATCCAGCAGTTGAATATGCTTTAGGTCCTTTTTTAATAAATGTTGCTTCTAAATTTTTAGATTGATCGGAATATTCATTTAAAATTTCTATTGCCTCTTCTTTTGTTAGAGCATCTTCTATGTACCTCCAATCAATTGCTTGAATTATTTTTTCATTTGGCAAATCAATTAATAATTTCCATAGTGGTTTTTTTTCGATCTTAGCCCATGCATCCCACAATGCATTCATTATGGATCCAAGGGCCATTCTATTTACACCATCTGCTAACCATCTCAATTGATGATGATCATTTATAAACTTATAAATTCTGCCTGGATTTTTTATAAAATCATTTAATTCGAAGTTTTTTAATAATTTCGAAATATCTTTTACACCGTAAGCTATCCAGTCATTTCCGGCACCGGAAGTAAAACATATAGATATGCCTTTAATCCCATTTTCTAAGATTATTTCTGTGTGAACACATGAATAATTTGGTTTTTTATGGAATGGATCCGACCCTTTAAGCGTGTCTGAAGTAGGTACACGAATGTCCACTACTTTAATCTCTTCTATTTTTGGCATGCAATTAACTTTTTAGATTAATATTGAATTTTGACTTCAATATAGCTAAAAAATTTATTAATAGTTTTCTAATTAATCCTTTTCTTTTGACACCACACGCCAAAATTATTCTTGGTTTGGAAGAATTGTGAGCACCTTTTCTGTGGTAGCCCGCCGTATTAGCTAAAATGAACATCCCCTTATCTCCTTGGAAAGATTTTATACCATAAGCTTTTATGGCTTTTTTCAGATTTTCTCCTCTTAATCTCGTAGACCCAGAACTAAAAGTATCATCGTTAATAACTGCTTCATTTGTTAGCTTTGATCTAAAAGAAGCATCCTGATAAGAGCCTTGTAAGTATTCAAAAGGTGAATTTCCTTCTTTTACCTCTTGTAAATAAATAAAGCCTTTTGCAACACTTGCATAAGTATCTTGATGCATTTCAGAATTGGAATTTTCGCCAAAGACTATGCCCAAAGTGTGAGATATGTCACTTAGTTTACATTTGTACCCAGCTAAAACGGATAAATGGTGATTTATATTTTCGTCCAAATTTTCAATCAAAAAATTATTTATTTTGCGATTATCTTCTTTTGAGAAGGTGAAATATGTAGAAAAAGAGTTCTCTAATTCAATATTTTTTCCATCTTTAAAAAAAGGCCTAGCTCCGGCATGACTCGGATTTGCGTAATCGATTACATTTTCAATTAATTTGTCAAGTTGAGAAATATCAGGCACTTGAGTGCTATAAAATCCTAAATTAAAGGTACTTTTTAGGTCGTTAAAAATACCGGCAGGAGAAAACTTTAATGTCAATGAACTAATCCAGATATCTATAAGAATTCTTAATTCATCGTATTTAGTATTAGCAAAAAACTTTGATGATGGAGATTTATGAATTATTGATAAAAAGAAAAAGACGTCCTTAAGTATTTTTGGCATAACTCTGTAAATCCTTTTAAAAAAAAAAGAAGGTATCCATAATAAGTGTTCAATTTTAAGTCTTTTTTTTACATTCCTTTTAGCAAATCTTTCTTCAAGGTTTGATAAATCAGGTTTATTAGAAAAAAAATTTTCAATTTTTTCAAAATTCACTTAATTTCCCTCTAAATTTATATTATTTAAATTTTAAACCTTGATCAGGTGCTACCTTAGAAAGTATTTTAATAAGCTCCATATCTTTTTCGTTTTTTAATAAAAAACTACTCCATCTTGACGAGCAAACAAAATCAGTATTTTTATCAAATAATTGACCTAATCTGAGTTTATCAACCATAGATCTATGCCATCCCATCATAGCATAATTTAAAATTTGAACAGGTTCCAAATCTTGAGTTCTTGCAAAGCCATTTTTCCATACAAAATTTAGGGGAATATTTTTAAATAAAACATGCGCTAAATTAAAGTTAGAAGAGACTCCCGACTTCCAACTTTTCTTTTGTGCAATATCAACAAAATTTTTTATATCTGACAAAGTTTGTAATGGACTTGAAGTATTTAACCAAAAAACTCTATCGCCGGGATGATGTCTAAAAAAGTCTAAAACTACTTGATCGCTTGTGGCTTCAGAGGATGCTAAATGCTTCTCTCTTAGATAAAAGTCTATCCCCATTTTTGAAGCTATATTTTCTAATGAAGGATCATCAGTATTTATTATTATTTTTTTAAATGCTTTAGATGCAATTGCTTTTAAAATAGCTATTTCTAAAATAGTGTGTTTACCAATTTTTAAATAATTTTTTTTTGGAAGTCTTTGAGATCCTTGTCTGACAGGAATCATACAAATATTCATAAGAAATTAATATTAAAACTAATAATTTTTAAAATAAATATAGAAATCGTTATAATCACAAATAATCTCTAAAATA
>Ga0207985_1000209_pt1 | contig 15477 bp, 11 predicted proteins | sample ETNtaG_3_FD_185761 | JGI IMG/M metagenome (GOLD analysis project Ga0207985, IMG submission 185761) | Marine microbial and viral communities from oxygen minimum zone, Eastern Pacific Ocean - ETNP201302SV84 (SPAdes) (version 2) | ecosystem: Environmental > Aquatic > Marine > Unclassified ...
ACCACATACTCCCTTAGCAGGGGAGCGCTTTCAACCACTCAGCCACCTCTCCGAAAGAGGAATTGTAAGTTTTTCACACAGATTGTCTAATAATATCTGCAGCTTTCTCAGCAATCATGATCGAAGGAGCATTGGTATTGCCTCCTATTAGAGTAGGCATTATTGAAGCGTCTACAACTCTTAACTTATCAATACCTTTTACTTTCAAGTTATCATCTACAACGGCCATATCGTCATTACCCATTTTGCAGGTTCCCACAGGATGATATAACGTTTCACCAGTTTCTCTCACCCACTCATCGACTTCATCATCGTTATCAATATCTAAGTCTGGACTTGGTTTGGATTGTTCGCCTCGATATTCATCAAATGCCGATTGCATAAAAACTCTTCTCGACTCTCTAAAAGCATTTCTTGTATCAATTACATCTTGTTCTTCGGATAAATAATTTGGATACATCAAAGGCGGTATACTTGGATCTGAACTTTTTAATTCCAAATACCCTCTACTTTGAGGTCTCAAAATACAAATCACTGCACTAAATCCATGATTTAAATCTATTCCTTCTCTGCCGTGCAGATCAGGTGAGTGGAAAGAAGCGTAGTGAATTTGAGTATCAGGTATATCTTTTTCAGGACTAGACTTAATAAAAGCTCCAGCGCTGGTTGGCGGAAATGCAGCATCTCCAGTACCCAATAGTAAATATTGTAATCCAGATAATTGTGTTCTTAAGAAACTTGCTGACCGATGCAAAGTTACCGGTTTCAAGCAATTAAAAGAATTAACCACAGCATAATGATCTTGCAAATTTTTCCCAACTCCCTTCAGCTCATGAACAGTTTCTATGCCGTGTTTCGCAAGATCTTTTGAATCTCCGATTCCGCTATTCATTAAAATTTGAGGGGAATTAATTGCTCCCGCGGAAAGGATAACTTCTTTGTTTGCTTTGACAGTAGATATTTTTCCTTTCTGTTGGAACTCCACTCCAACAGCTCTCTTGCCATCAAAAATTACTTTATTTACTTGAACGTTTGTTTCGGTACTTAAATTCTTTCTTTTCAAAGCAGGATGAAGATATGCTCTAGCAGAACTCCATCTCCTAGGGCCCAATTTCGTATCATGCATAGTGTGTTCGTATCTTGAAAATCCTTCTTGATTTTCACCATTAAAATCTTTGGTTATTGGAAAGCCAGCTTGTTTTCCAGCTTCGACATAAACATCCAATAATTCATCATCAGTTCTTTCAGATTTTTTTACATTCAAAGGTCCTTCAAAGCCATGGTAGTCTTTATCTCCCTCGCCGTTAAATGATTCAGCTTTTTTGAAATAAGGTAATACGTCATCATATGACCATCCGTTATTACCCATTTGTCTCCATAAATCATAATCAAAGGCATGTCCTCTTATATAAACCATTGCATTTATTGAAGAAGAACCGCCCCATCCTCTTCCTCTCGGCCAATACAATTTTCTGCCATTTGTGGTTTTTTCTGGCTCTGTTTCAAAGCCATAATTTATATGGCTTTTTTTTGGAACTATTTGAGAATATCCCGAAGGCATATGAATAAAAAGATTTCTGTCTTTTCCTCCTGCTTCCAAAATTAATACTGTATTTTTACCATTTTCAGAAAGTCTGTTTGCCATGACACATCCAGCGCTTCCAGCACCTACGACTACATAATCAAAACTTTTATCCATGTTCTTCTCTCCTTGTATTTACGGCTTTTAAATATATTTTATTTGCTGAATAATTTCAAAGAAATATACTAAAAAAATGGGTGATTTAGCTAAAGTCAATGACATTAACATTTGGTGGGAGGATTTTGGTGATTCTAAAAATCCTAGTGTTGTGTTTATCATGGGCGCCTATACAAATTCTCAAGCTTGGCCAATGAGTTTAATCAATCTTCTTGTTAAAAATAATTTTCACGTTATCAGGTTTGATAATAGAGATTCTGGTAGGAGCACTTGGTTTGGAAAAAGAAATTTTTTTGAAAATTTTATTAAATACATTCCAAGTTTTATTCTTAAATATTTGATCAGAAAAATAGTTCAGTCAAATTACAAGAAGTCGCCTAATCCTAAAAAGATTAAGTCTCCCTATGATTTAAACGATATGGCTAATGATACGATTGCTTTACTCAAATATCTTGGTATTGAGAAAGCCCACTTCGTTGGAGCATCAATGGGAGGATTAATAGCTCAAACTATTGCATTAAATAGCCCCGAAATAGTTAATTCGTTGACTTTAATGATTACTTCTCCCGGAATAAGAGATGAAAGATTGTCTAAACCTGATGATAGATTTTTGAAAGGAATGACAGACTCTGCGTTGATGATGATTAAAGATAATCAAAAAGAAGCGATGTTAAAAACTTTTAAATCGTCTCTTGGCTCTAGATTTTCTTACAAAGATGAAGAAATTGAAGAATTATTTAATATGGTGAGCGATCATGGAACAAATACTTATGCTTTTCATTCCAAAGCTATAGAAAAGACCCCAAGCTATTTAAATAAGTTAAAAAATATAAAAACTCCTACTCTAATAATAAATGGTTCTGAAGATCCGTTAATTCCCATAGATCATGCATTTGCACTCTCTAAAGGTATTTCTAGTTCAAAATTGTATGTTATGGAAGGAGTTGGCCACGAATTGCCTGAAGAGTTAATGGAAGAAATTTCTAAAAGAATGTTAAATAATTTTTACGATTAGTTTTATTCCCATCTGATAACAAAATCTTCAGAATTTAGTTCTGGAATTTTTTTAGTTTTACCTTCAATTGTTCCTATGTATAAATAACCAATTACTATCTCGTTTTCTTTAAGATCCAATTCCATAGATATTTCTCTATTAAATGAAAATTTTCCTGTTCTCCAAATACCGCCAAAGCCCATTTCGTGAAAAGCTAGCAACATATTTTGACCAGCTGCTGCAGTTGACAATTGCTGCTCAATAATAGGAACTTTAGGATGTTCCTTGGTATCTGCTACCAAAACAATTATAAGTGGAGCTCTGTATGGTGCATCTTTATATTTTTTTAAAATTTCAGGATCAATATTTTCATTTAGTTTTTTTGCTGTATTCACAAAGGCATTGGAAAGCTTATCTAATCCTTTTCCAGAAATTTGAATGAATTTCCATGGTCTCATCCAAGCATGATCTGGTGCTCTTAAAGCACAGCGATAAGCTATTTCAAGTTGATCCTTCGTCGGGATTGGAGTCGTAAGTCTTGGTACAGAATTCCTAGTTAATAATGCATCTATGGTATTCATATCAGCCTAATTCAAATGCATCGTGAAGAGCTTTTACTGCGTCTTCTGCATTTTCTCTTGAAACCACAACAGAGATTTTAATTTCTGAGGTAGAAATCATATCTATATTAATATTTTTATCCGCAAGAGCTGAGAACATTTTTGCTGCTACTCCAGCATGAGATTTCATTCCAACGCCTACAACAGAAACTTTGCTAATTTCTTTAGCTAGTTCTACGCTTCCACCTCCTAATTCATCTGAGAGATCATTTAAAATTTTCGCAGCTTTATCAGCTTCCTCGTCTTTAACTGTGAAAGTAAAATCTGTTGTTTTATCTTCTGCCACGTTTTGAACGATTACATCGACCTCAATGCCTTCTTTGCTGATAGGAGACAATATTTTGGCAGCAATTCCTGGTACGTCAGGAACTTGTCTAATAATCAGTTTGGAATCGTTTTTTGTATGGGTTACACCTGAAATTAGAGCCTCTTCTAAATTTTCATCTTCTTTATCTATCAAAGTACCTTCTCCTTTATTAAAACTCGATAAAACTCTTATAGGCATATTGAATTTACTAGCAAACTCAACTGATCTTATTTGAAGAACTTTAGCACCTAAACTAGAAAGTTCTAACATTTCTTCGAAAGATAATTTATCTATTTTTTTTGCTTTATCATAGACACGTGGATCAGTGGTATAAACTCCATCTACGTCTGTATAAATTTGGCACTCATTAGCATCTAAAGCAACGGCTAAAGCAACGGCTGAGGTATCTGATCCTCCTCTCCCAAGAGTTGTGATATCACCAAATTCGTTAATTCCTTGAAACCCCGTAATTACTGGTACTATTCCCTTTTTTAAATCTTTATGCAAAATTCTTGTATCTATGGAATTAATTCTAGCCTTGCCATGAATTTCATTGGTTTTTAAGCCTAATTGAAAAGCAGTATAAGATTTCGATAAGAAATTTTTTTCCTTCAAAGCCATTGCTAAAAGAGCCACTGATACTTGTTCGCCCGAAGAAATAAGTGCATCGTATTCTCTCGGATCAGGCTCTGATTGAACTTCTTTAGCAAGATCGATTAAACGTTGTGTCTCTCCCGCCATTGCAGATACGACTGCCACGACTTCTTTCCCACTCTTAACAGATTGTTCAATTAAGTTTGCTACAGCTTGAATTCTCTCGATATTAGCCAGAGAAGTGCCGCCAAATTTTTGTACAACCAAATTTGAAATCATAATATAGTTTTTAATTCAAAAAATTATTAGCTTCAGTCAATGCCAAATCTATTTTTTTAGGATCTCCGCCGCCTGCTTGAGCAAAATCTTCTTTACCGCCGCCTTTGGCATCAATTAATTTTGAACAAGATTCTAGCAATTTTCTTGCATCAATCGTATCCGACATGTCATTTGAAACAGATACAATTATCATTGCTTTTGATTGAAACTCACCGGAGAGCACAATTATCGCCTCTCCAATAGAATGCTTTAATGAGTCTATGGGGCCTCTTAGATTAGATAAATTTATTCCGTCTATTCTTTTAATTAAAACGTTCATTTCATTAATTTTTTTAAAATCTTTTTTTAAATCTAATATCAAGTTTTCGTTTTGTTTTTGTTCTATTTTTTTTAATCTTTCTTGATATTTTTTTAAGCGAGCTTCTAAGTCTTTAATTTTATCTGGAATATCTCGAACTTCTGCTCCTAAAAAATTCGATAATTCAATAATTTCATTTTTTAAGTTGCTAACTAGCTCCTCAGCAAAAGAATTAGAGACAGCTTCAATTCTTCTAATTCCTGACGATATGCTTGATTCAGAAATTATTTTGAATAGTTTGATTTCGCTAGTACTTTTGACGTGAGTTCCACCACATAGTTCGGTTGAAAAATCTCCTCCAATTTTTAATACTCTTACATTATCTCCATATTTTTCTCCAAAAAAAGCCAGAGCACCAAGCTTTATTGCTTCGTTATAAGTAGTTTCAAAAACCTCTGTTTCAATGTCTTTACTAATAATTTCATTAACTTGATCTTCAATTTTAGAAATTTCCTCTTTAGTCAAAGCTTTGTCATGAGAGAAATCAAATCTTAACTTTTCATCATTAACTAGTGAGCCTTTTTGCTCAACATGATCACCCAATATATTTCTTAATGAAGCATGCATCAAATGAGTAGCAGAATGATTCGAAACTATTTTTTTTCTTTTATCAATTTCTATTTCCATCAAAACGTTTTGGTATTTTTTAAAAGAACCTTTTTCTATCTCTGCAATATGCACGAAATGGCCGCCTACTTTTTGAGTATCTTTAACTTTTGCGAATCCTGTATCAGATTTTATAAAACCTGAATCTCCAATTTGTCCACCGGATTCTGCGTAAAATGGGGTTTTATCTGAGATAAATAAACAGTCTCCAGAGTCAGCTTTTTCAACCTCTGAACCATTTTTAAAAATTAATTTTATTTGGGCCTCAGCAGATTCTTGTTGATATCCTAAAAAATTGGTTTCCTCATCTAAATCAATTGAAGAGGGAAGAATAGAATCAAAAGTACTTGCTTCCTTGGCTCTATTTCTCTGAATATCCATTAAATTTTTATATTCATCCACGTCTACTTCAAGGCCTCTTTCTCTGGCAAGGTCCAATGTCATATCTAGAGGAAATCCATAGGTATCATAAAGTTTAAACGCCAACTCGCCGGAAATGATTTCATCATTTAAATGTTTTAATTTTTCTTCCAGTAAGTGCATTCCTGAACGCAAAGTATTACTAAATTGGTTTTCTTCACTTTCAAGAGAATCTTTAATCAATTCTTTATTTTTTAAAAGCTCAGGATAAGCATCGCCTAAATTATCGATTAATTCATCAATTAATTTCGACAAAATATTTTTTTCTGAAGTATTTAATTTATATGAATGTCTCAACGCCCTTCTAATAATTCTTCTTAATACGTAACTTCTTCCCTCGTTCCCTACTAATACTCCATCTGATAAAAGAAAAGAAGAAGATCTTAAATGATCTGCAATTACCCTCAACGAAGGATTTAATATGTCTTTAACATTTAGTTTTTTTGCAATATTTTTAATCAGATTATCAAAGATATCAGTCTTGTAATTGTCATTTGTATTTTGCATTACAGCTGTAATTCTTTCGAAACCCATTCCGGTATCAACCGATGGTTTTGGTAAAGGCGTCAAATTTCCTTTGATGTCTCTTTCAAATTGCATAAAAACTAAGTTATAAATTTCTATATATCGATCGCCAGATTCGTTACCTTCTGCAGGCGGATCACCTGAAAAATCACTTCCATGATCATAAAATATTTCTGAACATGGCCCACAAGGGCCTGTATCTCCCATAGACCAAAAGTTGTCTTGATCTAATCTGTTTACTCTTTCCTTTGGTATCCCAATTTTATTAAGCCAGATGTCTTCAGATTCATCATCATCGATGTGTACAGTTATCCAAAGCTTTTCTTTCGGTAATTTATATCTTTCAGTGAGCAGCTCCCATGCAAATTTGATTGCATCTTCCTTGAAATAATCTCCAAAACTAAAATTTCCCAACATTTCAAAGAAAGTGTGGTGCCTTAAGGTATAGCCTACGTTTTCTAAATCATTATGCTTTCCACCTGCCCTAATGCATTTTTGAGAAGAAGTAGCTCTTTTGAAAGAAGTTTTCTCAGCACCGAGAAATACGTCTTTGAACTGGATCATACCCGCGTTCGTAAACAATAAAGTTGAATCGTTATGAGGAATTAAAGATGAACTTTTAACATGTTCGTGATTTTTTTCTTTGAAAAAATCAAGGAAAGTTTTTCGAACTTCGGAGGAATTCATCTTCTAATTTAAAAGATCTCCTCAAGCAAGTCTGTAAGTATTTTCCAAGACCTTTGATCAGCATTTTTTGAATAAACAGCTCCGAAATCAGGATCATTTGCTTCGGGGTTTGTAAATGAATGCATAGCGCCACCAAAAACATGTAATTGCCAATCAACTTTCTTATTTGTCATTTCCTCTCTGAAGGATTCAATTTGATCTTGCCCTACCATAGGATCTGAATCTCCGTGAAGAGCTAAAACTTTTGCCGTTATTTCATTAGAAGAATTCTCCGGCCCGGCAAGAAAACCATGAAAGCTAACAGCAGCTTTAATATCAGCCCCTGTGCGGGCAAGGTCTATTGCAACTAATCCTCCAAAACAATACCCCATAATGGCAATTTTATTAGTATCGATAGTTTCTATTTTAGACACAGCATCAAATGAAGCTAGGACTCGGTTTGCTAATTCTTCTCTGTCATCAAGCAACGGTTGCATCATAGCTGCATTCTCCTCATTTGAGTCTCCAATTTTTCCATCTCCATACATGTCTATTGCAAAAGCTGCATATCCGTAATCGGTTAATAATTTAGCTTTTTCTTCTACAAAAGCATCTCTTCCTGCCCAAGTATGCGCAATTAATACACAAGGATTTAAATCTCCATCAGGTTGGGCTAAAAATCCCTCAAAAGATTTTTCCCCTGATTTATAAATAATTTTTTCTGTATTCATATTTTTTGCTCCATTAAGTCTTTTTTAAATCTTTTATAATTTTCTACATAATGACTTGCGCTTCCAATTAAAATATCTTTCATTGAAGGATCAAGTTCTTTTTTAATTTTTGCTGGCGAACCCATAACTAAAGAATTATCTGGAATTTCCATACCTTCTGTTATGAGAGAGTTTGCTCCAATCAAACAATTTTTGCCTATTTTGGCTCCATTTAAAATTACGCTATTAATTCCAATTAAAGAATTATCTCCGATCAAACATCCATGCAACATAACTTTATGTCCAACGGTAACATTTTTCCCAATTTTTAAAGGATGTCCTGGATCAGCATGTAACACTGATAAATCTTGAACATTAGAGTTCTCACCAATTCTTATTTCTTCCACATCTCCCCTGATTACAGCACCGAACCAAACACTTACATGTTTAGCTAGAAAGACGCTACCTATTACTGAAGCTGAAGGCGCAATAAAAAAATCTTCTCCATCAGTAGAAACTTCATTTTCACCTAATTTAAAAATCATAATCGAATTTTATATCTAATAAGTCTAAAAAGTTAATTGTAAAAGCTAGTGTAAGCCCCCAAATTTTATATTTTTCAAAATTAAAGACAGGGGTTTTAAAAGTTTCACCTTTGTAATTAGTAACTTTTTCAGAAATATTGGGTTTATTTGTAAAGAATGATAAAGGTATATGAAAAATATCTTCTACTTCATTAGAATTAGCTTTAAGACTCAATTTTTCATTAGCCACAGCTATGAATGGAGTTACGCTCAATCCAAATCTAGATTTCAAAGTATCAATCTCTCCAATTATTTTAATTTTGCTTTCATCCAAATCAATTTCTTCCGAAGCTTCTCTTAAAGCTGTTTGTATAAGTGATGTATCATTTTTTTCCCTCTTGCCTCCGGGATAAGCTACTTCCCCAGGGTGACTTGGGAGATTTTTTGACCTTTCGGTCATAACAATAAATAATTCTCCCTCGGATTCATAACAGATTATCAAAACAGCTGCTTGAGGATAGTCTTCTAGAGATCCATTAGGAGAATAACTGTCGAGTTTTGATTTTAAAGTAGTTAATATTTTTAAAGGCATTAAAATCAATTATACTTCTGATTCTTTTTAATTAATTAATTTTATCTTGAATTATTGTTCTATTTGCTCTGGAAAAGTTATTCTCAAAGTCCCTGAAGGTGACAATAGAGAAAGATATGTCTGTACTAATTGTGGAGCAATTCATTATTCAAATCCGAATGTGGTTGTAGGTACTTTACCTACTTTTGAAGATAAGATTCTTTTATGCAAAAGAGCTATAGAACCTAGAGTGGGCTTATGGACGGTGCCTGCAGGTTTTTTGGAAAACGGAGAATCTTTGCTTCAAGGAGCTTGGAGAGAAACAAAGGAAGAGACTCAAGCTGAGGTAGCTATGAGAGATATCTTTTCAATTTTTAACATACCTCAAATAAATCAAATTTATGTAATTTATCTAGCTGATATTGAAGATAACTCTTTCGGACCTACATCTGAAAGTTTGGACGTGAAACTATTTTCTTACGATGAGATTCCTTGGGAAGAGCTTGCTTTTCCGTTCGTACCAAAAACTATTAAACATTATTACGAATGTTTGGAGAAAAAATCTTTCAAACTTCATGTCGAGGATATAGTAAGAAAGAAAAGTTAATTCACAAATTTTCTTGCATTGATAAACATTTCGAACCAGGGACTAAAACCTTGATCCTCATTATTTGTCCATGAGAGCTGTCTATTTAAAAAAGCTCTTTCTGGATGTGGCATGAGAATAGTTACTTTACCGTCAGAAGAACAAACAGACGAAATACTATCGGTTGTGCCGTTGGGATTGGAAGGATAACTAGTAGCAATATCGCCTTTCGAGTCAACGTATTGTAATGGGATTTGATTATTTGAAAATAATTTTTCTAAATGAGATGAATCAGAAAATTCCATCCTTCCTTCCCCATGTGCAACTGGAACAACTAATTGGGAATCTTCCATATTATGAAAAAATATAGACTTTGAGTTATTAACTTTCAATTGAACTAATCTAGCTTCAAATTGATTTGAAATATTTCTTTTCAAACATGGCCAGCCTTCAGAGCCAGGGATAATTTCTTTTAATTCTGATAAAACCTGACATCCGTTGCATACTCCCAGAGTAAAAGTGTCAGGTCGATTAAAAAAATATTCAAAATTGTCTCTTAATTCACTATTCATTAAGATTGAATTTGCCCAACCTCTACCAGCTCCAAGAACATCTCCATATGAAAAACCTCCAGGAAAGGCTAAACCTTTAAAATCATCCAGATTAAAAAAATTATTTTTTAAATCTGTCATGTGAACGTCATAGACTTTAAATCCAGCTTTTGAGAAAGCAGCTGACATTTCAACTTGTCCATTAATTCCTTGATCTCTTAAAACAGCGATTTTCGGCTTTATTGAAAAAGAGTTTTTAAAGTTTGAACTTTTGAAAAGAGTTTTTTGATTAAGTTTATTTTTTTCTCTTTCAATAAAATATTTTGACTCTTCTAGAGCAGATATTGGATTGTCTCTCAGCGTTTTAACTTTTGTTGATACATGTGTCCAATTTGTAATTAAAGTTTTTAAATCGATTGTTTCTTCAAATTCTCTTGAAGAAATAGTCAAACCATTAGTTTTGTCTGTACTCCCTAAAATAGTTAACTTGTCTTTTGTTTTGATGGCTTTCATGAAAGCTTCTATTTCTTTAAAAGTTTCTTTGGAAACTTGCATTACAAATCCAAGCTCTTCTGAAAATAAAAAATTTCGAAGATCTCTTTTCGATAACTTTGTTTTTAAATGAAAGCCGCAATCGCCCGAAATTATCATTTCGACCAAACATGCAATTAAACCTCCATCAGAGATATCATGGTAAGAGAATACTTTTCTTTCTTTAATTAATTTTGCAACAAAATTAAAAATCTTAGGAAATTCTTCAATAGAATCCATATCAGGCACTTCTCCTAAGTCTTTTTTGATAGTCTCAGATAATATGGAAGCTCCCAATCTATAATTGTTTGAGCCAAGATTTACTCTCAAAACAATTAAATCTGAGTTTTGTTTCAAATCAGGAGTAATGCTTTTTGTAACATCTGAAATTGATGAAAATGCAGAAACAATCAAAGATTGTGGAGAAGTATTTTTTTTATTACTCCAAGCTGTTTCCATTGATAAAGAATCTTTTCCTACAGGTATAGTAAGGTTCCATTTATTACATAGATCTTTTGAAATAGATTGAACAGTCTCATATAAGTCCTGGTTATTTGAGTCATTATTTGGAGAAGCCATCCAATTAGCAGATAATTTCACTTTTGATATCTCCTCAACGCCTGAGGAAAGGATATTCGTCAAAGCTTCCGTTATCGCAACCCTTCCAGAGGCTGGAGCATCGAAAACAGCTATCGGTGATCTTTCACCTAAAGACATTGCTTCTCCTTCTATGGAATCAAAGTGAGACATTGTTATTCCATTATCAGCAACTGGCACCTGAAATGGTCCAACCATTTGGTCACGATAAGTCAGACCTCCAACATTTCTATCTCCAATGGTAATTAAAAAATTTTTACTTCCTACCGTGGGATGCCTTAAAACATCTAAGATAGATTTTTTTAAATCCAAGTCAAAATTAACTTCTTCAAGTTTATTTTTTGGAGTATCTTTTAAAGTTCTCTTTAACTGTTCTTTTGCACCAAAAATAAAATCCATATCAAGGTCAATGGAGTTTTCAATTAAATTTTTGTCTATTAATTTGAGTTTTTTTTGTTTAGTAAAACTACCAACTATGGAATAAGGACATTTTTCTCTATTGCAGATAGTTTTGAATTTTTCTAAATCATCTTTTTCTATAGCTAAAACATATCTTTCTTGTGATTCATTGCACCAAATCTCTAAAGAACTCATAGATTTATCTACTATTGGTATTTTATTTAAATCTATGACTGCACCTAAATCACAATCTTTTGCTAATTCTGGAATAGCATTTGAAAGGCCTCCAGCTCCCACATCATGAATAAATGCAATAGGATTATTTAAATCGAGTTGCCAACATTGATCTATTACCTCTTGGCATCTTCTTTGCATTTCAGGATTAGATCTCTGAACTGATGCAAAATCCAAATCTTCACTAGACTGACCTGATTCAACTGAAGACGCAGAGCCGCCTCCCAACCCAATTAGGTAACCAGGGCCTCCTAAAATCACTATTTTCGCAGAACTAGATACTTTAGCCTTGTTAGTATGAATAGGCTTGATGTTTCCAAGACCCCCAGCCAACATAATAGGTTTATGAAAACCAAAATAAGAATTTGTATTTCTGTGCTCAAAAGATCTGAAATACCCCAATATATTTGGTCTTCCAAATTCATTATTGAAGGAAGCAGCTCCAACCGGGCCGTTAATCATAATTTCTAAAGGTTTCGCAATTCTTGAAGGTCTGTCTTCTTGTCCTTCCCACTTTTCAACTTCGTTTGGTATCCTTAGATAAGAAACAGAAAATCCGCATAATCCAGCTTTGGGTTTAGCTCCTCTTCCAGTTGCTCCTTCATCTCTGATTTCTCCTCCAGAACCAGTTGCAGCTCCAGAAAAAGGTGATATTGCTGTTGGGTGATTATGAGTTTCTACTTTTATACAAAAATTATTTTTTTCTTTTATGGACTTGTACTCTTTAGTTAATGGGTCTGGATAAAATCTTTTCTTGCCTTCACCAGAAATAATAGCAGCATTATCACTATAGGCTGATAAAACACCCGTCGAATAATTTTTGTAAGTACTTTTTATCATATCAAAAAGAGTATCTTTTTGATTTATTCCATTTGAAATCCATGTTGAATTAAATATTTTATGTCGACAGTGCTCTGAATTTATTTGAGAAAACATCATCAATTCAGTATCAGAAGCATCCTTTTTTAAACGCTCATAACCATTGGTTAAATAGCTTATTTCATATTCATTTAAAGCTAGGCCCATCGAAGAATTTAGGGCTTTTAAATTTTCTTTGTTTTGATCTAGTTCTATAAATTTAGTTTTCTTTTTTTCTAAGTCAGAAAATATTTCTCCCAAAAAATCAGAATCTGCAAAAAAAGATTCCGTTAGGGGGTCAAAAAGTATTTTTTCCAAATTCTTTATATTTGCAAGTTCATTTGAAAACTTTATAGCTTTTAATTTTTCTATTTTAGAAATTTCAGTAAGGCCACAACTTTCAAAAATATTTAGAGTTTTACTTGACCAAGGAGATTGCACTCCTTTTCTTGGAGATGAAAAACAAAATTTTTCTAGTAGATGATTTTCTAAGTTAGCCTCAGCTTGAAGCAACTTAAATACTTGTGCCTTTTTTTCTTCGGAAAGTTTATCCCACTCTACTGACAACTCTAGAAGATAAAAATCTTTAATCTCTTTTAATCTATTTGTTGATGATTTTTCTATTTTTGAAGAAAGGTTTTTGAATTCAAAATCTGTGAAGGTTTCTTGCCCTAGTAGGCCTATTAGAAAAGGATTAATTTGATAAATATCTAACATTTAGATTAGAAAGAGTCATTATAACTGAGTTGCAATGCTTATTTAAATTTAAGCGGCAAATAATCTATTTTTTAGTTCGGTTATCTTGTCTCTTAAGTTCGCGGCTTCTTCGAATTCTAATTTGTTTGCATGTTCAATCATTAATTTTTCTAGTGAATCAATTTGCTTTGCTAATTCTTTAGGAGATAAATAATCTTCTTCAATTTTTTTGTCCATCTCCGAAATAAATTGTTTTTTGGTGAAGTTTTTAGAACCTTCCATGATATCAGAAACAGGTTTTATTATTCCTTTTGGAGTAATTTTATGTTTTTTGTTGAATTCGAGTTGTATCTTTCTTCTCTTCTTAGTTGTTTCAATTGCTCTTTCTATTGAACCTGTTTCTTTATCGGCATATAAAATAGCATGACCATTAATATGTCGAGCAGCTCTTCCTATAGTTTGAATCATCGAAGTCTCAGATCTTAAAAATCCTTCCTTGTCTGCATCGAGAATTGCAACAAGAGAAACCTCTGGGAGATCTAAACCCTCTCTTAGAAGATTAATGCCTACAAGTACATCAAAATTTCCTAATCTTAAATCTCTTAGTATTTCGATTCTTTCAACTGTATCAATATCAGAATGAAGATATCTGACATTTATGTCTCTTTCAAAAAGATACTGACTCAAGTCTTCAGCCATTCTTTTAGTTAATACTGTTGCCAAAACTCTTTCTTTTTTCTTAACTTTTTCACTGATTTCTGACATCAAGTCATCAACTTGGTTAGTAGCAGGTCTAATTTCTATAGTCGGATCTACTAAGCCAGTTGGACGAACAATCAAATCTACCTTTTGTTCCATATTATTTTCTTCATATTCTCCGGGCGTTGCGGAAACAAATATTTTCTGACCAGAAATCGATTCCCATTCATCAAATCTTAATGGTCTGTTATCTAATGCACTTGGCAGTCTAAAACCATATTCCGTTAAAGTTTCTTTTCTTGACCTGTCTCCTCGATACATTCCCTTAATTTGAGGTAAAGAAACGTGAGATTCATCAACGAAAACTATGGCGTCTTCTGGAAGGTATTCATAGAGAGTGGGAGGTGATTCTCCTTCTTTCCTTCCAGAAAGATATCTTGAATAATTTTCTATACCTGAACAAAATCCAAGCTCTTTAATCATCTCAATATCATATTTTGTTCTTTCTTCTATTCGTTGAGCTTCAATTAATTTTTCATTTTTTTTAAAATATCTAACTCTTTCTCTCATTTCATTTCTAATTTCCTTTACCGCGTTTAACATAATTTCTCTTGAGGTTACATAATGAGTTTTTGGAAAAATTGTAACTCTAGGAACTTCTTTAAAAATTTCACCAGTAAGAGGATCGAACATTTTTAAGGATTCTATCTCATTATCAAAAAGTTCTATTCTGAGAGCTTCGGACTCAGATTCTGCTGGAAATACATCTATTACATCTCCTTTCACTCTATAAGTTGCTCTAGTAAATTCAATATCGTTTCTTCTGTATTGAAGCTCTGCTAATCTCAGTAGTAAGACATTTTGATCTATTTCATCCCCCCTATCTAAATGAAGAACCATTTGTAAATAAGATTTAGGATCGCCAAGCCCATAAATTGCAGAAACTGATGCAACAATCACAACATCTCTGCGTTCCATAATTGCTTTTGTTGCTGAAAGACGCATTTGTTCAATATGTTCATTAATGGAAGCATCTTTCTCTATGAAAGTGTCTGAGGTAGGTACGTAAGCCTCGGGCTGATAATAATCATAGTAAGACACAAAATATTCAACTGCATTATCTGGAAAAAATTCCTTAAATTCTCCATAAAGCTGAGCAGCAAGAGTTTTATTATGCGCCATAACTATTGCTGGCCTCTGAACTTCTTGAATCACATTAGCCATCGCGAAAGTTTTTCCAGACCCTGTAACTCCTTGTAATGTTTGGTTTAAGAGGCCATCGTTCAGGCCTTTAACAAGTTGAGAAATCGCATTAGGTTGATCTCCAGCTGGTTTAAAATCTGCTTTTATTTCGAATGTTTTACTCATATTTCATACTTTTTTGCTTATAATACACCTCGTTTTCCGCGATAGCTCAGTTGGTAGAGCAAATGACTGTTAATCATTGGGTCGC
>Ga0207985_1000213_pt1 | contig 15376 bp, 12 predicted proteins | sample ETNtaG_3_FD_185761 | JGI IMG/M metagenome (GOLD analysis project Ga0207985, IMG submission 185761) | Marine microbial and viral communities from oxygen minimum zone, Eastern Pacific Ocean - ETNP201302SV84 (SPAdes) (version 2) | ecosystem: Environmental > Aquatic > Marine > Unclassified ...
GAACACATAGCCATTCAAATATCAAATAATTTAAGAGGTAATAATTTGAAAATATTGATTAGTGGAGGTGGAACTAAAAATAAATTTTTGATGAATCGAATAAAAGATTTATCTGAACAGAATCTTGAAATAATTTCTGAAAATATTACAGATTTTAAAGAGGCATTAATTTTTGGTTTTTTAGGTGTTCTAAGAGTTCGAAACGAACATAATTGTTTAAAATCAGTAACTGGCGCAAATATTGACCATAGCTCTGGAGTAATTTTCCAATAATTTAAAGATTCATGGCATAAAATTTGACTTTTTTTTTATATTGTAATTTAAATTTTTTCAATGGAAATATTGGTTTTAGCTGTTTTTGTAGTTGGTTATTTTGCAATTACAATTGAGCATACGATAAAAATAGATAAATTAATTCCTGCATTAGCAGCTATGGCATTTTCTTGGGCCATAATTGCACTCAGCATAAATAGCTTTGATACTTGGTTTAATCCCGCTACACATTCCCTAGTTGATGGATTTGGAAATCTTCCCCTTGATGAGAAAACACACTTAATGGAAGAAACATTATTACATCACTTAGGAAAGACAGCTGAAATATTAGTATTTCTTATTGGGGCAATGACTATTGTTGAAATAGTCGATTATTTCAATGGTTTTAGCGTATTTCAAAAAATTATAAATTTTAAAACAAAAAAAGCAATTTTATGGGTATTCAGTGGATTGGCTTTTATCTTATCAGCAATTATAGATAATCTAACGGCAACTATTGTCTTGATTTCCATTTTACAAAAAGTTGTTTCCGATAAAAAATTAAGAATTTGGTATGCTGCTCTTATTGTTGTGGCTGCCAATGCTGGTGGGGCTTGGTCACCAATTGGTGATGTCACAACAACTATGCTTTGGATTGGCGATAAGGTTTCAACCCCAATGTTAATACAATATTTATTGATTCCTTCTATTGCTTGTGCTGCAGCAGCAGCAGGTGTCGCCTCTATTTTACCTGTATTCAAGGGTAAAATTAAACTTAACCCCGTCAAAGATGAAGGAAATAAATATTCACTCAGAATGTTGATTTTAGGCCTTGGATCAATTATATGTGTTCCAGTTTTTAAAATCGTTACACATCTACCTCCTTATGTTGGTATGATGTTAGCTCTTGGCGTTGTTTCCGTTTTCGCGGAAATATACAGTAATAGAGAATTTTCATTATCTCAAGCAACAGGACCCGATCCAGACGGAAATGCAAATGAATCAAGTCATCATGAAAGTCCTGTTCATAAATCTTTAACTAAAATAGAGATGCCGAGTATCTTATTTTTCCTTGGTATTTTATTAGCAGTTGCTGCACTTGAATCTTTAGGACTTTTATTTGTTTTTGCTACAATACTAAAGGAAACTATTTCATTAGATTTATTAATGGTTTTATTTGGTTTTGCTTCAGCAGTAATAGATAATGTCCCTCTTGTGGCTGCTAGTCTAGGGATGTTTACAGAGTTTGCTCCTGACGATCAATTATGGCATTTCCTTGCATATTGTGCTGGAACAGGTGGTAGTATGTTAATTATTGGATCAGCTGCTGGTGTTGTTGCAATGGGCATGGAAAAAATTACTTTCGGTTGGTATCTTAAGAAAATTCTTTGGATTGCATTAGTTGGATATTTTGCTGGAATTGCAGTATTCATGCTTATGAGAAATTTAATCTAATAATTGGAGTATAATTCTCTTTTGGAATGGATGTTTAATAAGCTTCCAATGTATCAAAACATTGGTGGTTCAGCTTATAAAAAAGATCTTTCAAATATTATCCTAATTTGCGAGCATTTAAATAATCCCCAAAATAATTTTAAATCAATTCATGTTGGTGGAACAAACGGTAAGGGTTCTTGTTCACATATGCTTAGTTCAATATTACAAGAAGCAGGATATAATGTAGGTCTTTATACATCACCTCATTTGGTTGATTTTAGAGAAAGAATAAGAATTAACGGGGATATGATTTCTAAAGATTCAGTTTCTGAATTTATGAATGATAATCTTGATTTTTTTAAATCAAATAATCTTTCATTTTTTGAAATGACCGTTGGACTTGCTTTTGACTATTTCAGCAATAATAAAGTTGATATTGCGATTATTGAGGTTGGAATGGGTGGAAGGCTAGATTCAACAAATATTATCACTCCCGTTCTATCAGTTATAACAAATATTAGTATTGATCACACAAAATTTTTAGGTTCTAATATTTCTGATATCGCTAAAGAAAAAGCGGGGATTATAAAAAAAAATATTCCGGTTGTTATCGGTGAGACTCAAGATGAAATTAAATCCATATTTATTGATGCATCCAATGCAAAAAGTGCTGAAATAGTATTTGCTGATGATTTCATTTATGATAATCATGATTGTGATTTAAAAGGAAATTATCAGAGAAAGAATATGCAAACAGTTTTGAAGGCATCAGAAATATTACAACAAAATGATTATAAAATTAACGATGGTCATATTATTAATGGTTTAAAAAAGGTATCTCTTAATACTGGTTTGAAAGGGAGGTGGGAGGTTATTCAAAATAAACCTTTAATAATTAGTGATACAGCACATAATACGGCAGCACTAGAGGAGGTGATTTCACAACTATTAATATTAGATTATTCTTTGCTTTACTTTATAATTGGTTTTAGTGATGACAAGGATTTAGATAAAATTTCAAAAATATTCCCTGAAAAAGCAGAATATTATTTCGTAAAACCAAAAGTCATCAGAGGTAGAGATTCTCAAGAAGTAAAACAAATTTTTCAGTCGAATAATAGATTTGGAACTATACAAAACTCAGTTAATGAGGCACTTAATAACATTAAAAAAAGTTGTAATGATAATGATGTGATATTTATTGGTGGTAGTACTTTCCTTGTATCAGAAATTTTTCGATAAAACTATGCCTGAAAAATATAGTTTGATTTTTTTGTCAGTTCTTTTAACTAATTTATATTTGCAGACCAACCCTTATGGGCGCGTAGCTCAGTTGGTTCAGAGCACTTGGTTTACACCCAAGGGGTCAGGGGTTCGAATCCCTTCGCGCCCACAATAACAACCTCAACTCATTGTTGAGGTTTTTTTATTCTAGAATTTAAATTACCCTCTTTGATTAACATGAGTTTTTAAAATTCTTTTCTTTTCTTCTTTTACTTTTTTATTTTTTAGATGTCCCCAGATTTTATTTTTTGCTTTTTTGGAAGTGTAGTCATGATCAACTATTTTACAAGGATAATCTCTTCCAATTTTAAAATTATAGAATTTGGATTCCATTTCACTCATTAACCATGGTTCATGAATAAACTCATTAGGAATACTTTTTAATTCAGGCACCCATTTTTTTATAAAAATTCCATTTGGGTCGTGTTCTTTAGAATTTTTAATTGGATTATAGATCCTAATGGTATTTACACCCGTTGTTCCTGCTTGCATTTGAAATTGAGTGTAATGTATTCCAGGTTCATAATCCAAAAACTGCTTTGCAAGAAAGTAAACTCCATTTCTCCAATCTTGATCTAAATTGTGTACAAAAAAGGAAACCAGCATAGCTCTCATCCTAAAGTTAATCCAACCAGTTTCTTTGACCGCTCTTATGCTTGCATCAACCAAAGGGTAACCCGTAAGTCCATTTTCCCAGGCTTTTATATATTGAGAATTTGTATTCCTTTTTAATGTTTCAAAACCCTTATTAATAAATTCAGTTTCGTATGTGCAATCAACTTCAAATTTTTGAATAAAATGACAGTGCCAATGTAATCTTGAAATTATTGCATTAATTGATCTTAAATTTTTCTTTTTTTTCTTTAACGCCATTAAATGTCGATATACCAATCTAATATTTAAATTTCCCCAAGAAATGTAGGGCGAAAGCCTGCTACATGATACTCTACTTTTTTCTGGTTTTGAAATATTGTATGCATAATTTTTGACCCTTTCTTCACTAAACGACATCAAATATTTCCAAGCCATTGTTTCACCAGCAGGTTGAAATATGTTTTTATTTTTATTGATCTTAGTCAAAAAAGATTTAGGCAAAGTAAAATTATTTTTAAAATCTATTTTTTCTTGTTTATTGAAACTGTTATTTATGATCTCGCTGTGCATGAATATATGCCAGTTTTTATTCCAGTTTTTTCTATTTTTAATTCCTCTTATTACTCCGTCTCTTTGAAATTCAGTCCAATTGACTGCTTTATCCGCACACAGGCTTTTTATTTTTAAATCTCGTTTCCAAGTTGATTTAATTCCGGATTCTTGATAACTATATATATTTTCTATTTTAAATTGTGAGAGTAAGTCATCAAAAATTTTAAAACTTGAGCCATAAAACATCTCTACCTCCTTATTGAATTCAGACAACTTACTATTAATATCAATAATGGAATCGAATATAAATTGTAAATGTCTGTCACTTGTGTCAGGATATTTTATAAGCTCAGAGTCAAAAATATAAATTGGAATATATGGTAATCCCATTGATTCTGCAACATGAAATGCCTCGTGATCAATGGTCCTAATATCTCGTTTTATCCAAACAATATTTATTGACTTTTTACCCACAATTAATTATAATTAGTTGTGAACTATCATCAATAATTAAACCAATGATTTAAGATTAAATTATTTTTTTCTTTTTTCCCAAATTTCATGTAAAGGGGCTCCTTTACTGGTCTTTCCTTTATGAATCCAATCTCCTTTTTCAATATTATAATTAAATTCTAAATTCATACCGACCCTTGAGTTGTCTCTGGAGAAAAATTCAATTTTTTCTGAGTATTTTCCATCAATCGTTGTGTAGGTTCCACCACCGGTTCCCTTAAATTCTTTTTTTTCAGTATCAAAAGCAATCCATTGAAATCTTGTACCGGATAGAATTTTCATTGTTTTTCTGGGTCTGTCAGTATTTCTAGTTTGTTTTTCTCCATTTCTATATCTGCCAGACATAAGCCAGGCACCATTTAGGTCTCCTGGTTTGCCGTCATCAATTCTTGAAAAATGCCAATCTGATTCTGGGATGGATAATTTATCCTTTGTAATAGTTACCTCAAATGTTACAATATTTCCAACTCTTTCTGAGTTTGCGGTATCAAACTCAACTACTTCAGTCATCAAATTACCGTCTAATTCCCATGTTCCACCGTTTGAATATATAAATTCACCTGACTTTGCATTAAACATTGCAATTGATTGAAACTTTTCTGAAAATATGACAACGCTTCTAATTTCAGCTCCGTTTTCATCCTGATAATATCTTTCCCAAGCACCTAAAGGGTTTTGAGAAAACATTTGAATGCTCATGAACAATGATAATCCAAAAAGTAAACTTTTACAGTTGATAAATTTTTTGCTCATAATAATCTTAATTTTCTGTTAATGAAATTAAGAAAGCATATTCCATTGCTGTTTCTTTATATGCTTCAAATCTACCAGACGCACCACCATGTCCCGCATCCATGTTGCAATACATAAGTAAAGGCTCTTTGTTAGTTCTTCGATCCCTTAATCGAGCAATCCATTTTGCTGGTTCAAAATATTGAACCTGTGAGTCATGATAACCAGTGGTTATAAAAATTGCTGGGTAATCTTTTTCTTCTACTTGGTCATAAGGAGAATATGATAACATATAAAAATATGAGTCTTTATCCTTTGGATCTCCCCATTCGTCAAATTCAAATGTCGTCAAGGGGATGGTTTCATCTAACATAGTAGTAACGACATCAACAAATGGAACACCGGCTATGATTCCTTTAAAAACTTCAGGTTCCATATTCGCCACTGCACCCATTAAAAGACCTCCAGCACTACCACCCATTGCAAATATTTGATCCTCGTCTACAAAATTATTTTTTGCTAAAAATTTAGCACTATCAATAAAATCCCAGAATGTATTTTTTTTATTGAACATTTTTCCATCCTCATACCATTGTCTTCCTAAATATTGACTTCCTCTTATATGTGCAATGGCATATACAAACCCTCTGTCCAATAAACTTAACCTAACTGAACTAAACCCCCCACTATTCGTTGAACCATACGAGCCATATCCATAAAGTAATAGTGGATTTTCACCCTGAATGTATGTGTCTTTTCTATAAACCATTGAAATGGGTACCTTTTTTCCATCTCTTGCATCTGCCCACACAAGTTTGGATTCATAATTCTTTTTATCAAAATTTCCACCCATTACTTCAGATTCTTTCAAAATCTTTTTTTCTCTGGAATTCATATCATATTCAATAGTTGAATTAGGCGTAGTCATGGACGAATACCCATATCTAAATTTGTTTGAACTAATTTCTAGGTTGATACTTGAGTAGGCTGAGAATACTTCTTCCTCAAAATCAATATAATGGCTTTTACCATCATTATTTGAAATTATATTAAATCTTCTCTGACCATTTTCTCTCTCAGTAATTACCATAAAATCATCAAATACTTCAACACCTTCAAGAAGAATATTTTCTCTATGCTGAATAAATTCTTCCCAGTTTTTTGAAGATGTATATTCTTCATCGCATTGCATTAATTTAAAATTTTTAGCACCATTCATATTTGTTCTTATGTACCACTTGTCACCAAGGTGATCAACAGAATATTCTAAACCATCTATTCTTTTTTGAAAAACTTTTAAATTTTCATTTGGTTTATCAGCCGATAAAAATCTAATTTCATCCGAAATGGTTTTACCACTTACTACAATAATATACTTTCCTGACTTTGACTTGTAAGAATATAAATTAAATTCATCGTCAGCTTCAAAAAACACTTCTTCATCATTTTTATCTGTGTCCAAATTATGCCTCATAACTCTTTCAGTCCTTAAAGTGTTTATATTTTTTTGGTTGTAAAATATCGTCTTATTGTCATTGGCCCAAGTAACTCCTCCCGACGTGTTTGAAATAGTATGGCTACTTTCTTCACCAGATTCCAAATTTTTAAAATTAACAGTATATAACCTTCTGCTAACGGTGTCAACAGAATAAGCCATAATTTTATTGTTAGGGCTAATATCAATTCCACCAATTCTAAAATATTCATGACCTTCGGACATTTTATTAGCATCAATAAGCACCTCCTCTGGATTGCTTAAATTATCTTTTTTTCTACAATAGATTGGGTATTGTTTGCCTTTCTCGTATCTCGTATAATAATAATATCCGTTTTCAAGGTAAGGTACACTTGTATCATCTTCTTTAATTCTTGCCTTTATTTCTTCAAATAATTCATTTTCTAGCCTTTTGTAATCCTTCATGTATTTATCTCGATAATCATTTTCAGCATTTAAATAATCAATAACCTCAGGATTACCTCTTTGATTAAGCCAATAAAATTCATCATTTCTTTCATGGTCGTGCATTTTTAAGATTTTATCAACCTTTTTTGCCATTGGCTCTACAAGTTCATTTTTTTTCATATTGCAAGAGTGTAATATAATTATTATTAATACTATATATTTTTTCATAATCGATGACTTAAAAACCAATAAACATTGGTGTATTTTTTTGATATTCAATATACTCAGGATATTTTTTTGAGCTAATTCCCTCACTGAATTTAGCACTAAAGTAAAAAAGAACTACTAAGAGTAAACACCCAACAATTGACCAGTTTAAAAATTCGCCGGTAGCAGATACACTAAAGAAATAAAATGTAATCCATATCAGTTGCTCACAGGTATAATTTGGATGTCTTGAGTATTTCCATAAACCTGTGTCAATAAATCCTTTTTTATAATTGCCAAGTAGCTCTTTATTTTTTTTTATTAATTCATATTTTTTTGTTTGATATTTATGCTGTTGTTCATCAGCAATAGTTTGAATAATAATTAAACAAAACATTATAGAACCTACTACTAAATCTGTAATTGTCATTTCAGTATTCCCTTGCCATGCAGACAAAATTGGAAGCGAAAAAAGAAATATAAGCCCCATTTGATAAAAGCATATAAAGAAGAAATTAAATAATGACCAATTTAATTTTATTTTGAATACAGGAATATCTTTTTGTAGAACCTCCCACCTATAATCCTCAGCTCCTTTCCACGGAACTAGGGAAAAACCACCTTTCCTTGCAAAATTAAATGAAAGCCTAACCCCCCATATTGATACTAGGGTAGACATTAAAACCAATCTTTCATCCATTCCAGATGCATATGCGAAGTACCAGCAATACACTATAGGAATTGTACTCCATAACCTGTCTACTTGACTATAGTTTTTGGTTAATTCTCCTGCAACAAAACTATATGTTGCTGCACCCAAATATAAATAGAACATACTGTAAAAAGCTTCAAGCTGTTCCGAGGAAAAATCAAATGTAAACAGCTGACTATAAACCACTAAGTAAACTGCAAGGCATATTGTTGTAATCAATAAAATTATTTGCTTAATCATTTGACTAATTTATAAAAATAAGCTTCATTTTAACTATTTTTGTAACCTAAATTAAATCGTTTTGAACTCACAAAACATACTTTATATTTTCATTGCTCTTGTAATATTTAATTTTCTATTTACAACAGTACTTGACTACTTAAACGACAAAAATTGGAAAGATGAAATCCCTAATGATCTTAAGGATTTTTATGATTCAGGCACTTATCTAAAAGCAAAAAGATATAAAATTGAAAGAGGAAGACTAACGTCCATTAGTAGTTTCCTAAACTTAATTTTCACTCTTTTAATGTTATATTTTTATGGCTATGGATTTATAAGCGACTATGCTATATCACTTTCTGATTCTGTTATCGTGCAGTCATCTGTTTTTTTTATGATATTCTATTTAATTACTTATATCTTGGGGATACCTTTTAGTTACTACTCAACATTTGTTGTTGAAGAAAAATTTGGATTTAATAAAACTGATTTAAAAACATTTGTAATAGACAAAATAAAAAGTTTGATTATGTCTGTCATACTCATAATTGGCCTAACATCGATAGCAGTTTTAATTATTGGATTTTTCAGTGCTGGCTTTTGGTTATGGCTATGGATTGGTTTATCACTATTTATGCTTTTTTTAAACATGTTCTATGCAGATTTAATTGTCCCCATTTTTAATAAATTAACTCCCTTAGAAGAAGGAGATCTTAGGAAAAAAATTGAAGCTTATTCAAAAAAAGTCGGATATTCTCTAAAAAATATTTTTGTAATTGATGGTTCTAGACGTTCATCTAAGGCAAATGCTTTTTTTAGTGGACTTGGTCCAAGGAAGACAATTGCTTTATTTGATACTTTAATCGAAAAACACACTGATGAGGAATTAGTTTCTGTCCTTGCACATGAGGTTGGGCATTACAAGAAAAAGCATATTTTATATTCCATGATTATAACAATTTTTCAATTGGGCATAATTTGTTATTTATTTGAAATCTGTATGCAATACGATTTAATTGCCAATTCATTGGGATCTTTAACTATGAATTTTCACATTGGTATTATTGCATTTAGTTTTTTGTATTCACCGATTGGCTTAATTACAGGTATTTTTATGAATATTTTAAGTAGAAAAAATGAATTTGAGGCTGATGAATATGCCAAGGAGACATATGATGGAAATGCTTTAAGTTTGGCTTTAAAAAAACTCTCAGTTGATTCTTTATCTAATCTTTACCCGCACCCCTTATATGTTTTTATTCATTATTCACATCCACCTTTAATAAAGAGGTTGAAGGCACTAAATAAAAAAACCCCACTTTCGTGAGGTTTTAATTTTTTGATTAATCTTCAATTTCGTCAATAGGGTCTGTTTCATAAGCCTTAGATATATCCTTTCGGTCATAATAGTTGTAAGCACCCTTAATCATTCCGTCATCATTAAACCACAATACTGTGTGATTTCTGATAGTATACTCTTCACCTGAAAATGACTTGTAGGAATAAGGAGACCATCTCATTAAAAATTGACCTTGCTCTCCTGATGTTGCAAGAATAATCGGAGGCTCGTCATCACCACCAGAGTCCATTTTCATTTCGTCCCATAAACTGAAAACATAATTGAAGCCTTGTCTAGCTTCTTCTTTTCCTTCAAATTTTTCACCATTTGGAAAAACCCACTCCATGTCATCTGTAAAAAGTTCTAACATTGTGTCAGTATCCTTATTTTCAAATGCAGTTTTCATAATTTGAGCTTTTTCCTCAAGTGGTGAATAATCAATAACGTTTACTCCGTTAACACCACAATCACATTCTTCACATGATGTAAATAATAACGGAATTATCATTATTACTAATAGAATTTTTTTCATTTTGTGTAATATTAGGTTAGTAAAAAACTGAATATATGAATTATTTTTTTTCAAAGTATCCTTTTAATTTATTTTTCTCAACTTTATCAAAATCGAAATATTGTCCGTTAATTGCTATGTAGACTCCGTTTTCTAGTGTTTGAACAAAAGATAATGCACTACCAAGATTAAAAAATCCATCTGAGGAACTTCCAAATGCATAAGGTATCATAGCTCCTGTTAAAACAATCGTTTTATTTTTTATTTTTTCCGCAATTTTTTCTGCCGTATTAACCATGGTATCTGTACCGTGAGTAATGACAATTCTTGATGATTTAGTTTTTTTGCATTCTTTAATTATCTTTTCAATATCATTTTTAGTCATTTCAAGGCTGTCAATCATCATTAATGTTTTAACATCGACATTTAAACGACACTTACTTCTTTCTAGCATTTCTGGTATATGAGTTTTTTCAAAAAATAAATCTCCACTGATATGATTATAGCTTTTGTCAAATGTTCCGCCGGTAATTAAAATTTGAATCATTAATTTTCTAAAATAAATTATATAGTAATAAAGATATTATTTATTTTAGAAATTTATTGGGTCATTAACTCAGTTGGTTCAGAGTGTTACCTTGACAGGGTAGAAGTCACTGGTTCGAATCCAGTATGACCCACAAAATTTATAATAAAAATTATTGTAGATTTACATAAATTAAATTAACTATTATGAAAAATTTTGTTTTAATGATGTTAACTCTAATGTTAGCATCTTGTACTGGTAGTGTCCAACATCCAGAGTTTGAAAATAACGTAAAACTTGGACAAAAATTCTTCCAACTTCACGGAGAAGAAAATTTTGAAGCAATGGTAGATATGCTCTCAGATGATCTTCAATGGACAAGTCCAAAGTATGGAGAAGGCATGATAAATAAAGAAACCCAATTAGGTTATATTAAAATGTACCAAGATTTATATGATAATATAAATTTTGAAGCAAATTATTGGTTGCCTGGTGTTGATACTCTTTCCTTACAGAATGATGGTAGTATTAGGGTTTATGGCTCATGGACTGGTGTTCACACTGAAACTGGCAATGAATTTAATCTTGGTTCTTATCATACAATGGCATTCCAAGACGGAAAGATTATTGGAGGTGGGGATTGGTTTGATTTGACCGGTTTTGTTCAAGAATCAACTAAACCAGCAATGACTGAGTAAATTATCATTCAATTAAATTATTAATAAAGGCGCCATTTGGCGCCTTTTTTGTTTAAGATTCATTATGAAAATATTTATCTACATCTCATTATTCTCTAATCTAATAATGGTAGGTGTTTCATTAATTACACACTTTGTTACATATCCCTCTTTTAAATTAATTAGATCAAGCTTGTTTTCTGAGTTTCATAAAAGCTATACTAACAAAATGCTTTTTATTGTTGCCCCTGTAATGATTCTTGAGTTGATCAGTTCATTGTTTCTAGTGATTTTTGATGTCAGTGATAATAACACAGAGATTGGTTTGTTAATTTCTTTATTACTAATATGGTTTTTGACCTTTTTTATTATTGTTCCAATACATAATAAACTAAAAGTAAATTATAATAAAGATTTAAATCAAAAATTGATAAAATTCAATGGTTTACGAACTATATTCTGGATAATAAAGCTAATATTATTTATAGGATTTTGTGATAATCTGGCCGCTAATTTTCATTAGAGCTAGTTCTGAAAGCTTTGTATTATATTTTGATGAATTTTTTTGTAATTCAGCTCTTTGTAGTTTAAGTTGTGCATCTCTAAATTGTATTGAGCTTAATTGACCTAAGTTGTATTGTTCAAGGTTTCTCTCAAAGTTAAGTTTATTAGTCTCCAAGTTCTTAACCTGAACTTCAAAAATATATAGATTGTTTTTGTGGGTTTGATACAAGCTATTTAATTCATTAAAAAATAAGTTTGTTCTTCTTTCTTTTTCAATTTTTGAATTTTCATAATTTATTTTTGCATTCTTATTTGCAATTAATTTTCTACCAGAATTAAATATATCCCATGATAAATTAATACCACCAGAAAACCCATCGTTAATATTCTTATTGAAGAAAGCATATGGATTATCATTTATACTTTCATTCCAGCCATATGATCCTACCAGACCAATGGTTGGTAAATATGTTGATTTAGTAGCTCTCATTTCATTTTTTGAGATTGCTATATTTTTATCTTCTATTTTGAGTGAGGTGTTATTTTCTTGAGCAACCATGTAGGCGTCATTTAACTCATCAAAATTTAAAAAATCAACATCAGTAACTAGTTCATAAGTTTTTTCTGAATCAACATTCATAATCAGATTCAAATCTCTTTTCACGTTGTATAGATTGCTGATTGTATTTAAATAGTTAATGCTGTCATTTTTAAAATCTACTTCAGCGTTTAAAACTTCAATAATTGTAGATTGACCATATTCTAACTCCAATCTTTTTCTGTTTAGTCTAGTCTTAGATATATCTAAGCTGCCTTTGTAAATGTTTTGTTCTTCGATTAATCGGCATGCTTCATAATAAACAGTATATAATTGAAAAATGGTGTTTTCAATTACTTCCTTAACCTCTAGTTTGGATTTATTAAATAATTCCTTAGATTTTCTGTAATTAAATTTCCTACCACTACCATCTACTATTATGAAATTTAATGAGATGTTGGCAGAATTAGAATCACTTTCAATATTTTCTAGGGACCCCTCAAGGCCTGAAGGAGTTTTAATTTCAACGTTTTGATTAGATTTTATTAAACCGGCCCCAGCATTAATTTTAGGGAGGTATCCGCTATTTAAAAAACTAGCATTATTATCACTTATTTTTTCAAAATTTTCAAAAATTTTAATATTTAAATTATTTTCTAGTGTAATGATTGTGGCTTCTTTAAGGTTTAATACTTCCTGGGCATTAAAATTTAAGGGTAGCAAGGAAGTAATAATAATTAAAATTTTATAATTCATTGCTCAATGTTTTGTTCAATTACTGGGGCTTCAATATCTCTTTTTGCTATTTTTTTACCATAATATAACCAATGTAGATTAACCTTAATCGAATTTGTAAGTGATAATAATATCGGCAATAATATTAGGGTTAAAAGAGTTGCATAGCCAATTCCATATGCAATAGAAATTGCCATTGGCTTTAGTAATTGAGCCTGAAAACTTTTTTCTAAAATAATAGGAGCAAGGCCTGCAATGGTAGTTACTGATGTCAAAAATATTGCTCTAAATCTTTCCCTTCCCGCAATGTAAAGAGATTCGTCAAAACCCATTCCTTCTTTTAAATTTGAGTTAAACTTTGAGATAAAAACAAGCCCATCATTAACCAATATTCCAATAAGGGCAATTATTCCTAGTAGAGATATTACATTCACTGGAAAATTATGAAATAAGTGGCCCCATGCAACTGTTGTTAAACTAAATGGAATTAGCATCAAAAGTAAAAATGGTTGGCTGTATGTTCTAAAAGTAAAACCGATAACAGTGAAAATCAAAAATAATGCTAGAGGAAATACTGTGTAGGCCGATTTGATTGTTTTATTAGCTTCTCTGTATTGACCTTCAAAGGAAACATCTAATGATGAAAATTTATTTTTGATTTCAGGGATTAAATTACTTTGTAATTCAAAAACAATGTCGGCAGCGCTAATATTTGGATCACTTAAATTAGCATTAATCTGAATTTCTCTTTTACCATCTAGATGGTTAATTGCAATATCACCTCTTTTTATCTCATAGCTTGCAATTTCTCTAAGTGGAATTCTAGTTCCAGCTGGCGTAATTATTTTCATGTCATCAAGTGTCATTATAGATGATCTAGAAACCTTATCAAATCTTATCCAAATTTTTACTTCGTCTTCTCCTCTTTGAAGTCTTTGAACCTCATTTCCAAAAAATGCAGATCGAACCTGACTCATTACATTAATTAAGCTTAAACCAACTTGATTTGCATCTTCTTTGAGTTTAATATTAATTTCTTGGGTTCCTTCAGGGTCATTGTGAGAAACATCTGTTAGGCTTGGATTACTTTTAAGACTTTCAACAAGTTCAGTTTTTGCACTTTTTAGTTCAGAAACATTGTTGCTCATAATAGAAATCGAGACTGGGCTTCCTCCAAAATTTGCAGCATCATTAACAATGAACTTTTCAGCACCTACAATTTCTCCTACCTTTTCTCTGATTAATTTTGCTAACAATGATGCTCGAAGGGATTGTGGTCTTTTTTCACTATCCAACATATAAATTTCAAGTGATGCAGTTGAAGACCCGCCTACATCTCCAAAGCCAACTATCATCGACATATTATCAGCCGATAAACCTATATTTTTATTAATATATTCAATAAGTTTTCTTCCATCATCTTTCATATAAATATCCTCAAGCTCTTTACCTGCTTCGATAACTTTACTTTCAACATAAGAAATTATCGAGTCAGTCTTTTTTTCATTTGTTCCATAGGGCATTTTTAAGTCAACTGTAACAATATCACTGGCAATTGTTGGGAAAAAGTCTAAACCTATAATTCCCCCTTGAACAGAACTTATAGTAAGCATTAATGCAACAACAAAACCGGATAAGCTAAAAAATCTATATTTTAAAGAGAATTTCAACAAAGGAGTATAAATTATATCTCTTAGCCAATTCATTATTTTATAACCTCTTTGGTTAACTTTTCTCATAAATGCAAAGAAATCAAAACCACTAGTGTCCTTATTGTTATCATCTTTCAATGCCTTGGAATTAGCCAAGTGAGCAGGTAATAACAGAAGTGCTTCAATTAATGAAATTAGAAGCGTTAATATTACAATCATAGCCACTTCCCCAAAATAATTTCCAACATCACCATCAAGTAAAAGTAATGTTGAAAAAGCAATGATTGTAGTTACAATTGCAGAAACAATTGCGGGCAATACTTCTAATGTTCCGTCAACAGCCGCTTGTTTAGGTGATTTGCCCTTTTCGTAATGTCTATATATATTTTCTGCGATAACAATTCCATCGTCAACCAAAATCCCAATAACTACTATCATTCCAAATAGAGACATTAAATTTATTGTAATGTCGAATTGTTCTGCAAA
>Ga0207985_1000220_pt1 | contig 15146 bp, 10 predicted proteins | sample ETNtaG_3_FD_185761 | JGI IMG/M metagenome (GOLD analysis project Ga0207985, IMG submission 185761) | Marine microbial and viral communities from oxygen minimum zone, Eastern Pacific Ocean - ETNP201302SV84 (SPAdes) (version 2) | ecosystem: Environmental > Aquatic > Marine > Unclassified ...
GTAGTCATGTTAATCTTAACAATTTGTTACATTACGTATTATATATGTAACAAATCTTAAAAGTCAAGCCCTCCATTCATAAGAATTTCTTAACATTCATATAAGTTTGATATACTTCCATGTGTTTGTAGGGGATATGGGGTGAAGATCAGAAAAAAATCTTAATTTCCCATAGGTTAGGACATCAAGATAGAAAACCCATATAAATAAACAGGAAGATCTACATCTATACTAGCATGAAAAAATATTTAATGCTCGTTTCTCTTTTTGTTATTGGTAGTGCGGCACATGCTGGTGGGTTGAGTACTAGGCATCAGTCTAGTTTACAACACACAGTAGACGCACAAAACGCCACATACTCAAGGATGGGAAACTCATACGCCATCTCTGGTACCAATGTTACAACCACTCACGGAACTGGCGACAGCGCAGTGACTGGTGGACTAGGAGTCAACACATACAGTTCAACAACTGGTGTTGGAACAGTTGGTACAATCACGGCAGGTCAAGGAACAACTAACGGAACTGGATCCTTTTCGTTTGCACAATCATTCACTCAGGGTGATATAGCGGGAACTGGTTCGGACTATACAGACTTTGGTACTGTAACTATGACTAGCGCAGGCACACAGAATACCTCAGCTAACTCGCCAGGTACTATAACTGCTGCTCACGCAATTACCTTAACAGGTACAGGTAACGTAGGTACATCTACAACAGGTCAATTTGTAAGTGAAGTAACTATCTTTGATTAACACCATGAGGAATATATCTAAACTATTCCTCATGTTTTTCACAATGGGTGTAACCCCAGTCATAGCAGTGCCTGTGGTCCCAAATTTCCAACAGGGCTCGATGACCACTCACACGGAAACGACTTCTACTGTGACAGAAATTATAAATTCGATGGATTATAACACAGGCTATCAGTGGTCTGTCACAGGGAATGGGATAACAACCAACGATAATTTATCACCAACCACTACAACTAATAATGTAACGATTGAAGGAGTGAATACAACATGGACAGGAGTAGGGTCAACACCAACCTTTACGCAGACGACACCAGGAGCAGCGTTTCAATACACAGAAACGATGCAAGGACCAGGATTGTCGAATCACACAGTAATAAATCGCACAACAAACGTAACAAGCGTAACAGATACAACAAGTATCTTCAGTCAATAGCAATATCCCTTGCTATGACTGGGTTTATGCCGTCTGCTATAGCAGAAACAGTTGGTGGAGTTAGTGCGACTGCATCGCCGATCGCGAATTCCAGTGGCAGTGTCACCAATCAAGCTATACAGGTGTTACAGGGACCGTATATTACTAACACTTATGGTGGTGGTATACAATGTCAAGGTGCAACACTCAACGTTACACCATATGCAACAGGAACTGCATCAGCACAAAAACCATATGAAGATTACTGGGATTCGCCAGTGTACGACATGTCTGACCTAGATGATAACGGTGTGTTAGACAATCCTGGGGACATACTCTACTACGTTCCTACAAGAACAGCACAGAAAGATAACTATAACATTTCACTAGGTGTTAGTGCTACATGGTCTAAACCATTAGATAAAGAAGCACAAGAGCAATGTAAAGAAGCAGTTGCTACACAGATAGCTCTACAAAAACAAGTAACTGCTAATAAAAGATTAGATTTTGAGGTCGCAAGACTGAAAAATTGTGGTGAATTAATGAAGGCTGGAATATCATTCCATCCAAAGTCACCATACTATAGTATATGTGCAGACGTTGTGGTACAAGGTGTGAATGGAGTCACTCCACATAACCATACAATTACACCTAATCCTCCTTCTAAGGTTTCTTCTTCTTCATCTTTAAAGGATCTAACCCTTTCGATTGGCGATATTGATTAGTCTTCCTTTCACTTCTAGATAACTCACGGTGTGTACCTGTTTTCTTTTGAATAGTAGCGATTGCTTTTTTTACTGCAGGTTTAAATAATCTTAATAGTAATGGTGTAGCAGTAGCTCCTGCAGTTGCAATGATTGCGATCGCTAATGTTGTAGATGCTTGATTTGCAGTGGGTAAAAATTTCTCAGCAGGTGTAGTAGGTTCGTACAATGTTACACAGATCTTACCATCCTGACTTAACTCATGACCTACAACTTTCTCATCACCAGACTGCGTGAGGTCACCGACTCTCAGTTGAGCAGGACCTGGACATGGAACTTCTGTGGGTATATTTGTTGGAACCTCAGATTTTATTTCTGGTGTGTCTGGTGGTGGAATAACAGGAGGTGGTGGTGCCTCCTGAGTCATAAGTAATTGATCTGGTTTATAGTCCATCGCATCATATGATGGATATTCTGCATCACAAAATACCAAGGCATTATCTTCATCGTCCTTGATAATTTCATTATTCCTATCGCTAAACTCATGTGCTTCAACACACCCAGGCATATCAATAATAGGATTACCTATTATGACTGTAGCAGGTGGTGCGTATGGAATAACTTGAGTTGGAGTTGTAAGTAAAAATTCTGGTATATCAGCACTGAATATACCTACATCTTTTATATACGTATTGCGAATATAGGAATCATTGATGTGAATCTTTGGGATAGACATTAACAGTTCTTATTCAAATCCTCAGCCATACCTCCACCTATTTCTGCCCCCTGATTACCGCCAAACATAGCGACCCAACCAGCAGCAACCCAACCAACAAAGGGGATACCACTAAGAGCAGGAGCAGCACTAGCACCAATACTTGTCCCCACAAGTCTTCCTGTACCTTTTGCGGATCCGATTGCTTCGATACAGGCTTCGCTTTTTCGGGCATCAGTTATTGCTTGTGCCTGAGCACCTGTTAAACCAGGTGGTTGATCTATCCAAGACCTAGCATTAGACACTGCACCACCTTGGTTGGTCTTACCATCCATGAAGTATTCTTCAGCAACCTTAGTTGTTTCTGTAGCAAGTCCTAAGAAACCACCTTTCTCTTTAATATCTTTCGTGATGTATGCAGTCTTAGGATCGTTTGCTTTATATGAAATAGCATATCCCTCGTCTGATACACTCACTTTATATGATGTGTAAGGACCTACAGGTAAATCAACTGATGGTAGTGGTGCTTCTTTATCTCTCGTGGCGATATATCCTATCATACCAAGATGTGAGACAGCGAATAGACTGCCTACCACACCAAATGATATCCACTTCCACTTATTAGTAAGCATGATAACCTCCTAGAACTTAGGAATAGAAGGAGAAGGAAGTGCTGGACCAGTTGCATTTGGAAGCATGTCTGGTAGAGAACCAGTGACTGATCCTAGTGCTGCCTCTGTAATTTTTGATTTAACGTCTTCAATGATTGCATCCTTTCTAATGAATACATATCCACCGAGACCAACTATTCCTAGTGCTACTGCACCTGAGAAAATAGCGATTCCATTAATAATTTTTTGCATGATTTTATTTGTCTGGGACAATTTTTACAGGACCTGATTCAATCCTGATAGTTTGTGCAGGAGCAGTCTCCGATGCCTTAGCGATAAGAAACTCCATATCTTTTTTAGATATGTTTGCATCTCCACCACCAGCAGCATTCTTTTTCTTACCTCCCGTCTGGACGCCAAAAGTAGCTAGCGTTCCTGTGAAGACCGAAGCTATGAAAGTTGGATCAATCTTTTCTCCTGCATCATATCCAGGTATTTTAACGTAGTTTAAAGTTAAAATTCCAGCGGACCACACGAGAACGATCACTCTTATAAGAGTCGCTAGGTATGCTAGTTGTTCCTCTTTATCATCTGCAGCTTCTTTAATCTTACCAAGGATACCTTTCGGTTTCTCCTCGACTTTCTTTGTATCTGCCATAATGTTTATTATTTGCTATTCTATTTATACTAGTTCTCGTCTGCCCTATAGGTATTTCCTCTTGGGAACAGCAATCCAACTCTAGGTCTCTTATCTTTTAATAATTCTCTACTGGTTCTGAGACCAGCAATTGTACCCGTCTCTGGTGCAGGTGGAGAGTTATTAGTCATGTACGTAATTTCTGCAAGACCTGTCCCTGATGGTGTTTCTGCTGGTACTGTTTCTTCATCAACTTCTTCAAAGAACCTAGGATAAATTTGACCAAACCCAAGTAATGCTGTAGGTCTACCAGGAGAAACAAAAACAGTTGGGTTAAGATATGTGAGCGTATAATTTATAACTCCTGGGCGAGGTCCCTTAGTCCACAGTGAAGTATGTTGACTTCCAAAAATTTTATTAAGTCCTTGATCACGCATATCTGCACTACTTAGTGTTAAGGTGTAGTTAAGAGTGGGTGGTGGTGTTTGATCTGTCCAATCAGAAGTATGTTGACTTCCAAAAAGTTTATTGAGTGCTGGATCACGCATTTGAACACCAGTATATGCGAAGGTATGATTACCATATGGTTTTGTTCCGTTCGACGCAGTAATATTATTAACATTCTGATTACCTGCTCCAAATAAAGTTCCCCAGTTTCCATCAATAGCAGGATCAACTTTCCAATACCTATCAAGATCGGATTGAGCCGAAGAACCAAACTTAAGATTTCCTGGAACTGCTGGAGAACCACCAGTAAATGATCTTATATTATTAACTCCACTACCTGCGAGAGTAAAACTATATGTTTGTGCGTTACCTGTAGAAGTATCTGTTACTGTTACGTTGAAAGATGAGTCTTGAAAATAACTACTGGTAGAAGGTGATTCAAGATATCCTGTGGTTGTATTGAATGTTATATTAGTACCAATTAAACTATCACCAGTAATTGTCCATGGTCCTACAGAAAGACTTTCTCCACCAACAGCAACAGCATTTGAATACCCTAGATTAATACTAATATTAGAGTTATGTGCAATAGGACTTTGACTAATTGTTCCTTGTCCTTGATCCCATGTGTATTGTTTCATCACAAAAGGGAACATAATACCTCTATTCACAGGAGGAGTAAAAGTTTTAGTTACATAATTATAGTACCCAGCATCAACGGGAAGACCAGTACCAATATTTAAACCAGTATTATTAGCTTCTTCATAATCGGTTCTAGTAGTTAAAGATACACTTCCATAGTGAGGACCATCAGTTTCTTGGAATGTACCAGTAACGATACCCATAGAAAATGGTCCAGCACCACCAACATTAACATTGCTAGATGTAAATACATTACTGGTACCAAGATCAATTGTTAAAGTATTTGCGACAGCATCTTCAGCAACGATTCCCCACCATTGTCTAAGTGCTTCAGTTAAATTAATATTACCTACAATTGTTGCTGGTGGATAAGGTGTTCTGATTTGTACTTTTTTGTTTATATTTCCTAAAAAATAACTAGCATCTGCTGGGTTAAACTTAACTACAATCTGAGAAGATCCATTACTAGTTGTAAATGGATCAGAGACAAGTTCTCTTTCATCCATTCCATTGATAGGATAGTTAGTATTTCTACCAGAATCTGTCCTGAATCCTGGGTTAGGAGTGTTAACCCAGTCTTTTGCTTTTTGTGGTAACCCAGTGGTAGTGTAATCATAATTAAAATAGTCCAACCATACTGCTAAAACACCAGCAACAATAGGTGTTGAGAAAGAAGTTCCACTAATATTAGAGTACCATGTACTCCACGATGCATCTAAGTAACTCGTTGTGGTTGTCCAGTCATACTTAGGACATTCAACTCTAGTTCCAGGAGCATAAACATCTACAGCGTCTCCGTAGTTAGAAAAATCAGCATAGGTATCGTTCCATTCAGTAGCACCAACTACAACTTTAGGTTGATCGTAGTCAACAGCATTAAATCTATAATCTATTGGTCCTCCAGTCCTACTTCCAGGTTTCATTTTTGCTTGAAGAGGACCTAAGAAAGTATCACTTGCTGATAAAAATCCATTACCAGCAGAGCGACAAATAATAATATTATGTGACCTACAAACAGTGCTTTCAATCTCATCTAAAATTTCTATATCATTGTATGGATAGTCTGTACCCACATCATTTAATTCAATGATGGGTGTGCCTGCACTAGGTTGTGTAGCACCAAAAGAAGCATTGATAATTGATGGTCTATTGTTATTTTTATAGTAACCACTATTAGTAACATGATGATTTATGACTGCTTGATATGCTGCAGCAATATCAGAAAATGTTCCAGCTAACTGAGAATTGAATGCTGCGAGTGAATAGATACGTGCTTTCTTAGCAACTCCATATCTGTATCCAGCTGCAAGAACTGCACAAGCAGTTCCATGTCCGTTAGTATCTTCATTAATATTTGGAGTAAAGGCAGAAGCACCATAATGACTCAAAGAATATACTCTATAGTCTCCTTGTTCTGATGCACCATCTAAATCAGCTCTATTATCTGGATGAAATAATTCTGGATGAAGTGCTGCTCCTGCACCAGTAGGTCTACTAGCACCTCTAACTCCACTATCAATCACATAGATATCAATACCATCACCATCTCCTCCATCCCAACTGAAAGTACCACCACCAATTGTTAATGCAGTTCCTCTACCATTCTTACTAATTCTATTCAAATGCCACGTATTATAAGACGGGGAAATGGTCATGTATCTATCTGGAGATGTAGCATACCTTCCCAAACCAGGTGAACTAGGAGTGTAGAAAAATAATTTATCAGCTGATGCACCAGAAAAAACTATATCAACACTATTCGTACCATAAGTAACACCTTGTGTGTATAAAGTACCACCTTTATGAGTACCATCTTGTGTCTCAGAAAATTTAAGAGGGAAACTGGACATCGAAGCATCAGTTACATCGAATTTTATTGTCCATCCATTTGGGAAACCAGTTATTACATTTGGAGATCTATACCAAGGAGCGCTACCATTTGGAGAAAATTCATATAAGTTTTGTCCGTTGACTTGAGTCACACGAACATATTGAGTTGCAGTATAAGTGTTTACAGCAAACTTTGTATTATCAAGAGGATCTAATACAGCATTATCTACCTGAATAGAATTAGATTCTTCCTCTATGGGATCTAATTTAATAATTGTATCCCAGAAACATGTGTGACCACAACCATGAACATCATTTTTTACTTGGTCAATATTTTCATCAGGAATTTGAAAAATTAATATACGAAAACTTTCAAGACTCTCTTGCAACTGAGCATAAGAAAGTCTCGCTTCAATAGAAGCACGAATGTCTTCTAGAGGAGAATTACCGCATGCTTTTACTATTAACCTTTTCATCTTACCCCCAATTAGGTGGTTCTAGCACAGAATAGAATTCCTCTAGTTCTATCTGTTTGATTATATGATCCTGTAATTATAGTGTAGATTTCTTGATTACCAACAGTAATTGTATCACCCTGTTGAATGTTTGCTGATGGAGTAGCGACATCAAAATCAATCATAGCAAAATCATTAGGTAGATAGTATGGTACTGGAGCCATTTTTATACTTAAAGGAAGACCTTTAATAACTGCGTTAAAGTTAGTACTATCGGGCATTATTTCTTTAGAGTAACTATTATTATAGTGACCACCCACACCTCTATAAGTATGATCTAAATTAGATCTGGTGTAGATATTAACGTAACCAGTAGTTCCTTCTTGGGAAGTTAATGATGTAGATCCATAAGTTGTACTCATAGAATAAGGTCCTCGACCTGTTTCGTAAGTTGAATCAGTTCTAGAGGGTAAGAATCCATACTCAGCAGATCTCTTAGAAAAACCACTTGAAACCGAGTTACCTGAGTCAAATTGACCAGCAAGAAAAGATTCAAATGATACGTAAGGTTGTGTTGGGTTAGCATCACCAGGTATGTGGATGATAGTAACACCACCTAAAAACAATTGATTGTAATCAAATAAACTACTTGTATAATCATGAACAAACCAAGTCATAAAAGTATTATCAGCTAAGTTAGTTGATGATAAGTTAGGTTGCTTGAAAGAATAAACAACAAATTTTGGATCAAGTCCAGACTGATATGATATAAGATCTAGAGAGTATGCATTGTATGCATTCCTATCTGCGATGGGTTCTAGATGATCATCATAATTAGCGGTAGAAAAATGTGAAGGACTATATGGGGTTGAAGTACCAGACCAACTATCATTAAGACGATATGAACCTGGGGAACCATACTTATCAAGATAAGGAGATCCTTTGAATCGAGCATCACCCAAATAATTTGCTATATCATACTGAGTTACATCAGTTGTACCTGCATCATTGTAATGAAAATCATGACCTTTAGCTTGACGTGCGTTACCATCAATAGTGTATGAAGTAGGGAGTGTTGTTGTTTGTGGAGCGTAACCAGATCCTGTAATAATATTAATTTCTACTTGACCATTAACATCATCATTAAATTGATATGCTTGATAAGTAATTCCATATTTTTTATTTTCCTGAACTTCCCTTCTACATACACCCCAAGGAGAAACGGCTGCTTGTCTATTTTGCTTATCAAAAAATGCGTTTGTTTGACCAAAAGTTGTAGGAACAATATTAGACTGTCCTGCAGCAACTACAGTAATTGTGTTGTAATTATTGTAAGCATATTCTCCTCTAAGATAATATGTTCCTGCTTGTCCTGGAGAAGGTTTCCATTTAAGATATTTACTATCTTCACTATAACTGGCGCCAGTATATTGTCTAGCACCTTGATTAACAACATTCTTAACCGACATTCCCCACTCGAACTCTTGTTCATATCCTGTGTTTCCTAAGGTAGAAGTTGTGAACATATCATACCATAAAAGATAAGTCTCATGATCAGTTGGAACTTTCAATAAGAGAGTATCGCCTTCAGCAATAGTAATATTTCCTGCAGAAGTATTTTTATTGGTACTGACTGCACCATTAGCATCAATACCAGTCAGGTTACCAGAAGAATCATACTCACATGTATATGTACTACCACCCTGAGCAACTCCTTCAATGTAAACAGTTACTTGAATATCCTGTACACCATTAGAACCATTACCACCAAAATCCAAATCATTTAATGTTAAAATATCTCCATTTGCATATCCAGAACCAGGACGATTAGGGTTTACAGATCTTACTTTTCCATTATATACACCTACCTGAAAGGTAGCACCAGTTCCACTCCCTGTCCAAGCAGTTGGAGCAACATCATAGTAATAATCCCAAGTAGCAGATGTATTGCGTTGAGTATTTTCTCCACCATAAGTAAAAGATTTAACACCAGCAACCAACCCAGTAACAGGACCCATGTGTGCTCCTACTGTAGTGTGTGCATCTTCTATCAAGTCGATAACATCACTTCTTGACCACCCAATTGGTTTACTATGTACAGTTCTTGTTACAGCCATCTTCTATTACGCCTCCAGTTGCAGTATTGTGAGAGTTGCGGTGATTGTTGTGTTTCCCGTTGTAAGATTTTCCACAGTCAAATAAATGTTATCACTAACAGGTGATTCAGTATTTCCACCAACGGTAAATGGAGTAATAATTTGTGCTTGATTCTGACCTGTAGTAATCACTTCAGCAATTACACCAGATCCAGGATCAGGGTCTTCACCAGAAGTTCTACCTGTATCATTAGTCCTTGCTTGGCTACTACTATATATGCGACACCATGCCGCATCAGATAAGTTAATTTGAATTAATGCATATGATTTAAACCCAGTTATATCTAACGTATCAAAAGTTCCAGGTGCTAAAAGAATTGTAGTTCCACTTACAGTTGTTCTACTGGAGAGAGTACCTCCTCCCCCTCCTCCTCCACCGCCAGTAGCACTAAGGATACCAGCAGCAGTAATAGAAAGACCTGATCCAACAATTACACCACCCAACTGAGATGATGTAGCAGGAACAATATTAGTAACACCTGAAGTTTGATCTACATTAATTGAAGGACCATTTTTAATACCACCAAGAGTAGTTGGTGATGCGATAGAAATTGCAGATGAGTTAGTGCTGAGAACTCCAGAAGAATCAATAGCTAATCCATTTCCTACCTTAACTCCTCCAAGAACTGTAGAAGATGCAGTTGGAAGAGTTACAGTAGCAATTCCAGTGCTACTATCAATCGCTAATCCAGAACCAATCTTAATACCACCTAATATAGTAGCAGAAGCAACAGGAAGAGATTGGACATTGGAACTAAGAACACCAGTATTACTGACGGAAAGACCAGCTCCAATAATTACACCACCTAAAGTAGCACCTGTTGCTGCGGGTAATGTATATCCACTAGGAGCAGCACTGATCTGTCCGTTTGATGGATCTATAGTAATACTAGTTCCGTCTACTCTAACTCCACCTAATATAGTAGTGGTAGCTTGAGGTAGTGTATAGAAAGAAGTAGGTTTGTTGAGAATTTGTGTTAATCCAGAAGAAGAATTCCAATCAGCATTTACTGGTTGAACACTATTGAAAGTAATTCTATTGTTAGCAGGTTCATGTGTTAATGTCGTACCACCTAGAGCAAGAATCTGATAACTAGATGTTGTACCATCCGTAGCGGTAAGAGTAACTGTAGCTTCGTTACTTGCTAAGGTAGTTCCTACAGAAAGAGTATAGTTATTTAAGTTGTAATAATTAGTTCCATCGTTTGTCCACTCCCACTTATCAGTAGATTCATTCCAACGTAATACTGTATCGGTTTCAGTACCTCTATCAATTCTGATTGATCCATTTTGTGATGGAGATCCTGTCGTACCGTCATTAATAATAATCTCATTGTTAGATACGCTGAGAGTATTTACGTTGGTGTTAGTTGTTGTTCCTTGTACAAGTAAATTACCTGTGATTGTAAGGTCACCAATAGTTAAATTATTGGATGTAGTATTACCTCTACCTGTAATAGTATCAAGAGTATCAGACTCAGAAGTTAGATATGCTGGAGTAAAATTTTCCCACTTTGATGTAGATGAGTTGTACTTAATCAGATCACCTGTAACCAAACTCGATATTGTTACATCAGTTAGATCAGGCAATGCAACTTGAGTTAGATATCCAGCAGTACCATGATCACCCCATCCATATGCAGCATTCCATTCTGATAATTTTGCTAGTGTGATACTACCAGCAGGAGAAGCAGTAAATACAGGGTCAGTTTCTGCTGCTGTAGCAGCATTTCCTGGTTCCCATTTACCAGCAGTAGAATCCCATATAAGTGCTTGTCCGTTTGTTGGTGCCGCTGTTGCTGTATCAACATCATTAAAAGTATTGATAGAAATATTAGCGAGATCTCCAACAACTAGGTATCCTTGAGTACTATGGTCTCCCCAGTTGTATGCTGCATTCCATTGAGTAGATCCAGAAGATCCATTCCCTGTAGTAATACCTCCAGTAAATGTTGCATCAGTTGGATTAGTAAAGTTAGCAATACCACCTACAGTTAAGTTTGTTATTGATATACTAGGGTTACCAGATAATCCAGTAGCACTACCAGAAATATCTGCACCAGCGATGGTTGATGTAGATGGATTATATGTAAGAGTATTGTCTGCAAATGTTTCTACGTTACCAGTAGCAGCAGATCCAAGAATTAAAGGTAGTTGAAGATTATCAGTTGCCTTTGTTGTTACGTTAATAACATTATTTAATTCATTCAACCATTCAGATGTACCATCATATCTTATGACTTGATCTGTTGTTAGAGAAGTTAGTGATACATCTGTTAAATCACCAAGAGCAGACGCTCCACCTCCTCCACCACCAGAAGGAGCAAGAGATACCCAAGAGGTTCCGTCCCACTCCCAGGTAATACCTGCTGCGGTGTGTGTAGCTCCTGGTGAAGGATTCGATGGGAATGTAATAGCCATAAGGGTATTTATTTAAGTCTTAATAATGAAAACCAAAGCATAATATGGTGGTAAGTTGTTGTGTGCTTGTCCACCACCTTCGTTACTCATACTAAATGTATCAGCAGGATAACCACCAGCACCACCATATCCAATCGAGGTAGAACCTCCACCTGGAAAATATTTCTTATTATCGAATGTTGTATCATGTTTATGTGCTGGCATTTGATCTGTTGTTAAGGTCACTGTTGATTCACCACCAGTAGCACCAGCATTATAAGTGGAACCAGCACCAACAATAAACCTATCTCTCAGATCGGGAACGTATTGACCAACGATTGCTGCTAAAGCACCGTATGAACCAGTTGATTGTCCATCACACAATAACCAACCTGCAGGTGCTGTTGATCCACCATACATTATAATAGCTCCAACAGGAGCAGCTTCAGTAACACGAGCATCTGCTACCCATGCGCTAGTAGATGCCGACCATCTTACAACGTCTCCCTCAGCAAAACCACTACTTTGTGCAGTTACAACTTCTTTGCCTTCATAGGTAAGCACACCATTAGGAGCACCAAGAGAGAATGATTGTGGAGGATTCTGATCGTTAGTAAACTTAATACTATTATCACTTAAGAATAGGTGTCTTACTTTTTTCTCTGCTGTTCCAATATCATAAGTAGCATTTGATGTAGGTACAATATGGAAATCATATTGACCCATCAAACTCTCGACATCACTATCACCATATCCAGCACCAAGATCAGAATAAGTAGTACCATCATTAGTGAACTCCCACTTATCTGAAGTTTCATTCCAACGAATTTCTACATTAGTGGATGTACCTCTTTCAATTGTGAGTCCACCATTTTGTGATGGTGTACCTGTCTCATCACTGTTAAGAGTAAGATTAGAATCTCCAATATTTACAGTGTTACTATTGACTGTGGTTGTCGTTCCGTTGACTGTTAGATTGTTACATGTAAAGTCTCCAACTGTTGCTGCTAGAGCACTTGTATTGCCTGCTGTTAATACTTCATTTAGTGTTGGTGCAGTACCAGTTAAATCGGGAGCCATTTCCCATGAAGCACCATTATATTTTAAAATATATCCATTCTGAGCATTAGAAACTGCATCTACATCACTAAGATCATTAAGAGCAAGTGACTGTTGGGCATTTAGAACATTTATTGTTCCAAACATCGCAGGATGTGCTGTACATTGATAGTACAATGTATCAGGTGCATTCATTGGAACAACAAATATTAAATCTGTATTATTAGCTGCATCGTTATTTGTTACACCACTATTATATTGTGTACCACCACCTGCTTGAGCAGTAGTCGATTGAATTCTAAAAGGATGTCCACCTGTTCTATTTTTAAAGACATATGTCTGACCTCTTATGAGGTATAGAGTTGGATCCTCAGCGTTTGTAGGGAATCCTTCGCCAGCAAATACATAATGAGTCGCTGCTGTTTGTGTAAGAGTCCATGAGATTACTGGTTGTCCAGGTATATCGTCAAGATTATTTGCTACCCACTGACTTGTTGTACCATCATACTGTAATACATCTCCAGTAGTTATAGTTCCAGTGGTTACATCAGTTAGAGCATTAAGAGTTGTTGCTCCACCACCGCCTCCTCCAGATACGGTAGACCATGTGACGCCACCCGATCCATTACTGGTCAAGACCTGTCCACTAGTCCCGTTGGAAGTTGGGTAAGTTAAACCACCAGCAACTAATCCATCAGTGTATACAAATCTCCATTTCTTAGTTGTGCTACCAAGATCAAATGTTCCATCAGTAAATGGTAGTGCAGTTCCATTTAAACTCATTCCTGCAAACGTAGGAGAACTAGTTGAATCTAAACTAAACTGTGTTCCTACTAGATTGATACCAGTTCCAGCAGTGTATGTTGTATCAGTATCAACCTGTGCTACCCAAGCATAGTCAGTACCGTTCCAACTTAAAATTTGATTTGATGTAGCACCACCAGTGTTAAGGTGAGAATCTACATCACCAACTGTAAAGGATGTACCACTACCGCCACCACCTCCAACAGGATTGGCATCAACCCATACAGTAGAGTAGAGAATTTTTAATCTTCCTTTATCTGATTCCCACCATAAGTCACCTGAAGTAGGGTTAGCAGGAGGGTTATCAGATATGGTTACATTAGCACCACCTCCACCAGAAGGAGCAGCAACAAACTCAAGTGCTGTTCCACCAGAGTTAACTGCAATAAATTGTCCAGGAGTTCCTAACGAAGATGCAGTATCACTTAGTCCTACAAAAGTAGTAGATCCAGTAGTTCCTGTTTGATCTGCTACCCAAACAAAATCAGTACCATTCCAACTAAGAATTTGACCTGCTGAAGCACTAGAAGTATTGAGGTGTGTGCTTACATCAGAGTCACCATAAGATGAGGTAACACCATTAGTCCAGTTACTTCCATTGTAATAAAGAACCTGACCTGAACTTGGAGATGAAATAGTAACATCAGTAAGATGATCTATAGCAGTTACAGTTGATCCACCACTATTACCTGCTGACCATACAATATTTCCTGTGCCATCACTTGTTAAAACTTGACCTGATGTCCCGTTGGTATTTGGATAGGTTAAACCTCCAGCAGTTAATTGTCCAACTGAGATATTGTTGATAGTGGTATTACCTCTAGTTGTTACACTATCAAGAGTATCTGTTTCAGATGTTAAGTATCCTGCAGAAGAATGATCACCCCAACTATACGCTAAATTCCAATTTGCTTTATCTGTATTTGTTGCTTGTAGATATCCAACAATAGAATGATCACCCCAATTATATGCTGTATTCCAATTAGAAATATTTGTACTAGTAATATTTGCTGCGGGTGATGCAGAAAATATTGGATCTGTTTCACTTGAAATAAATGAACTGATATCGGGTGGAGTAAATGTAAGTAGGTTTTGTGCAGAGTTAAATGTTAAACTACCAGAACCAGAGGGGATAGAGTTGTTGTTAACAACCATCGAACTGTTCTGTTGTATACCACCACCAGCTGTAACAGTAGTAGGAACCCATCTATTACCATTAGAACTAAAACTTAGAACTTGTCCATCACCAGGGTGTCCTGCTTGAACATCTAATAGATCTCCAAGTTGTGTGATACCACCTATAGGAATCCACTCACCGTCTTGATACATTTCAAGTCGGTTGTAAACATTATTGTAAATTACAGATCCGTTCAGAACATTTAGATAGTCACGTTCACTAATAGTTTTACTTGGGAACTTAATGTAATCAAGTGCTTGTAGTTCTGTAATTGTTGCACCAGTAGATACAATATTATCTGATACAAGATATCCTTTAAGTGTTAACTCACCTTGAATAGGT
>Ga0207985_1000224_pt1 | contig 15114 bp, 13 predicted proteins | sample ETNtaG_3_FD_185761 | JGI IMG/M metagenome (GOLD analysis project Ga0207985, IMG submission 185761) | Marine microbial and viral communities from oxygen minimum zone, Eastern Pacific Ocean - ETNP201302SV84 (SPAdes) (version 2) | ecosystem: Environmental > Aquatic > Marine > Unclassified ...
CCACCGAACCCAAGCCCAAACATAAAACAAAAGAAAGTAAAAAATTGGAAACCTTCAGAAAAGGTGATGCCAAAGATTCCTAGTGACTGCATTAACATCATAATCATTACCGGTTTATTTGGATTCAATTTATCAACCAAGTAACCAAATAAGACTTTGCCAATAACACCCCCAAATGCGGCAACTGAATAAGCAAAAACATATTGTTTAATTGGAAAGGCTAAAAAGAAAAAAGTTTCGTTAAAGCCAACTTTTTCCGAGTGCAACGGAAGATGGAGTAAAACTCCTCCCATAGCAAAAAATTGAAAGGCAAAAGTAAGCGATATTATCCAAAAAATTTTTGATTTAAAAAAATCAGAAATTTTTAATAGTTTTTGATCTAAATTTGAAGAAGATTTGAACTCATAATCGTCTTTTTTTTGTCCAATCTCTTCAGGAGTATTGATTACTACTATTCTTACAACGGGTAAAAGAATTAGAATTACAATAGAAGCAAAAACTAGATAAACATTTCGCCAGCCAATTAAATCTATTAAAGGATCAACCAAAATAGGAAGAACAACTCCTGAAAAAGAAATACCAATAGCCGCAATACCTAATGCGATACCGGCTTTGGCATCAAACCAATTAGCAACTAATTTAGTAATAGATAAATTACCTAGAGCCGGCCCACCTATTGCAATCAATGTTGCATAAATTATTAGCAAGCTCAGAGTATTTTCAACAAAAGCAATTGAAAAAAGGCCAAAGCTAAAAATTATCCCACCCAGTGTCATAATCCCTTTTATAGAATATTTATCCAGTATTCTTCCTAAAAATATTGAAGCAATTGTTGAGAAAATAAAAAACAAAGATAAGGCACTTGATAATTGTGTTTGTGAAGCACCAAGATCTTTTTCCAATTCTGAAAACATTAATGGAAAACAGTAAAAAACAAATCCTACAACAGAAAATTCCATCATCATTCCTGTGTAGACCATTTGCCAACCCTTAAATTTTGTCACACTAGTCATAGCTTTTTTTTTAAAATTCTTTCTGTATAATTTGAAGATGTTGCGTTTAGCAAATCAAGCTTTAACTTTCGACGACGTTCTCCTTGTGCCTGATTACTCTGAGGTTCTTCCTCAAGACGTTGATTTAAGCACTTTATTAACAAAAAATATATCCTTAAAAATACCAATTGTATCTGCTGCTATGGATACTGTTACTGAAGCAAGAATGGCTATAGCACTTGCTGAATTTGGAGGTATAGGAATTATTCATAAAAATTTGTCTATAAAGGACCAAGCTCAACAAGTTTCTTCTGTTAAAAAATTTGAAAGTGGAATTGTCCGAGACCCAATCACAATTTCCTCAGATAAATCCATTGGCGAATTAATCCAGTTGACCAAAGATCTGAATATATCTGGCATGCCAGTAGTAGATGAAAAGCACTTAGTTGGGATAGTGACTTCTCGTGATTATAGAAATGTCTCGGATATATCAGCATGTGTGTCAACGATTATGACACCCAAAGAACGACTTGTTACGGCAAAAGAAAATGAAAGCTTAGATAAAGTTAAAAACCTTTTATATGAAAACAGAATAGAAAAGATCCCATTAGTCGATGATAGTTTTTCTTTACAAGGACTTGTGACTTTGAAGGATATAAATAAAACGAAAGATTTTCCTTTAGCTTCAAAAGATTTTGAAGGTAGGTTATTAACTGGAGCAGCAATAGGTAATGGTGCCGAAACAGAAGATAGAATAGAAGCTTTAATTAACGCAGGAGTAGATATTATTGTCGTCGATAGTGCTCATGGCCACTCTAAAGGAATTTTAGAAAGAGTAGCATCAGTAAAAAAAACGTATCCAGATATTCAAGTAATCGCTGGAAATGTCGCAACTGGTGAGGGAGCAGAGGCTTTAGTCAAAGCAGGAGTTGATGCTGTAAAAGTTGGTATTGGCCCTGGCTCGATTTGCACTACAAGGGTTGTTACAGGAGTTGGCGTGCCACAAATTACTGCTATTGCCAATGTCGTTGAAGCAATCGGAAAAAAAGGAATACCGATTATTGCGGATGGGGGAATTAGGTTTTCTGGAGATATTGCCAAAGCGATTGCTGCTGGGGCAGATACAGTTATGTTAGGCGGGATCTTAGCTGGAACCGAAGAGGCGCCGGGACAAGTAGAACTTTATCAAGGACGTAGCTACAAATCTTATCGTGGAATGGGCTCGGTAGGAGCAATGTCAGGAGAGTCAAATTCTGGAGATAGATATTTTCAGGAAAATATTTCTCAAACTGATAAATTAGTTCCTGAAGGTATTGAAGGAAGGGTGCCTTATAAAGGTTTTGTTGAAACCACACTTCACCAAATTCTGGGCGGACTAAGACAAAGCATGGGCTATACCGGTTGTAGCGACATCAAAACTATGAAAAACAAACCTAAATTTATGCAAATTACTTCTTCGGGAATTGTTGAAAGTCATGTTCATGATGTAAGTGTTACCAAAGAAGCGCCAAATTACAGAATGAGTTAAATTTGTGGAAAAAGTTATAACTTCCGAAAAAATTATAATTTTAGATTTTGGTTCTCAATATACTCAATTAATAGCTAGAAGAATTAGAGAATTAGGAGTTTTTTCAGAAATACACCCGCACCAAACTTCATTAAAGAAAATCAAAGAATTGAAAGCTTCTGGTGTGATAATGTCAGGTGGACCTGAATCAGTCTATAGCGAAAAAGCTTTGAAATTTGATTCAAAACTAATGGATAGTGAGATTCCCATTTTAGGAATTTGTTATGGCATGCAATGTATGGCAAAGCATTTTAAAGGCAAAGTAAGTTCTTCAAAAAAAAGAGAATTTGGGAAGGCTACTTTAAAGATAAATAAGGGCTCAATTTTTGCAAGGCTTTCGACTAATCTCAAAGAATTGAATGTATGGATGAGTCATGGTGATAAAGTTTCTAAATTGCCAAAAGGCTTTAAGAAAATAGGTTCTTCCAATAATAGTCCAATTGCAGCATTTGAAAATACGAAATTGAAAAAATTTGGCTTTCAATTTCATCCTGAGGTTACTCATACAGACCAAGGGCATAAAATCTTAAAAGCATTTGTTAGAGACATTTGTGGATGCAAAGGAAAATGGCGTCCTAAAAATATTGTAAATTCTCTTATTGAGGACATAAGAAAGCAAGTTGGTAACAAAAAAGTGTTATTAGGAATATCGGGAGGGGTAGATTCCTCAGTTGTTGCAGCTTTATTATCTAAGGCAATTGGCAAAAATTTAGAATGTATTTTTGTTGATAATGGATTGCTGAGAAAAGGGGAAACAGATCAAGTTAAAAGAGACCTAAAACGAGGCTTAAAATTGAATATAAATTTTTCTGATAGTGAAAATCTATTTTTGAAAAATTTAAAAGGGGAATCTAATCCAGAAAAAAAGAGAAAAATAATTGGAAAAACTTTTATAGATGTTTTTATAAAAGAAACTAAAAAGTTAAAAAATATTTCCTTTTTGGCACAAGGCACAATCTATCCCGATGTAATCGAATCATCTGGAATAAAAAATGGAAAAGCACACGTAATAAAATCTCATCACAATGTAGGTGGATTACCATCTTATTTAAAATTACCACTAGTGGAGCCTTTGAATTCTCTATTCAAAGATGAAGTTAGGAAAATTGGCAAGGAGCTGGGACTACCAGATTATTTAATTAAGAGACACCCGTTTCCTGGTCCTGGATTAGCAGTCAGAACTCTTGGAGAGGTAACCAAGAAAAATTTAGAGATATTAAGAGAAGCAGATTTTATTTTTATGGAAGAATTAAATAAAAGAAAACTTTATGACAAAGTTAGTCAAGCTTTCGCTGTCTTTTTACCTATTAAAAGTGTTGGGGTAGTAGGGGACGCAAGAAGATATGAAAATGTAATTGCTTTAAGGGCAGCCGAAACATCAGATTTTATGACAGCAAAAGCCGCAAAATTAAATCATAATTTTTTAAACTTAGTTTCGGATCGTATAATTAACGAAATTCCTCAGGTATCGAGAGTTGTGTACGATATTTCTAGCAAACCACCTGCTACTATAGAGTGGGAATAAAATGATATATTTTTTTAAGGAGTTGAATATTAAATAAATTTTGGAGAATTATGGAAGAAATAGTGATGCAAAGCGGTATGGTCGAATTGGGGATATGGGAAGTTTTTGTTCAATCAAGAATATCAATTTCAATTATATTTTTAGCAAATGTCATTTCTATCTTAATTGCAGTTTGGCTTTCTAGAGTGTTAATTGAAAAAGGAGCTAACCTTTTTTTTAAACTTATCTTTACAGCATTTGCTTTTGCAGTTTTTCTTAATGCTTATAACAACGGTCTATGGGTCAATTTCTATATGGAAGGAACTGCTGCATCCTTAGCTAACCTAGATGCAGCAAATGGGGCGATTGATATCAGTGCTACCTCTAAAAACTTTATTGATTCTGTTGCATCAGGAGGAAATATTATTGGAAAGGTTGGTGTGTTTGTTTTTTTTATCAGCAGCTTATTAATTGCAGTTATTCCATTGTGGTTTAATATAAATACTAAAAAAGATCGTTAGAAATGCTATGTTGTTTAGGTTCTTCACAACCCTTGCTAAATAAGAGCTTGTAAATCTGTAGCTATTGAGCGGGAATAATAGATGGCTCTAAAACCTTTCACAAATTTATTATAAAAATGAAATTTCTGATACTTTGGCTTATAGGAGCCTTTATATATTTTTTTTCTATCAATGCTACAGAATTAACTTTCGAAGGAATTATAGTTCCATTAAGCTTTTGTTTTTTAACTATACTTTTAATACGAGCATTATCGGAGAAGCATAAAACTTTATTTGCTTATTTGCTTTTCTTTTCAACGGGTATACTCACTTTTTTTGGCATCATAAAACCATTGACAGGCTCTGTAAGTGAGTCTCCTAATATTCTTTTTTTTGGATTTTCGTTTTATACGCTTTCGTTGGCCTATTTAGCAAAAAACGCAAAAAAAATAGATTTTTTGGATACTCTCAAAATTTCTAATCCAGCATTATTGGCTACAGGCCCCATAGCTCTTTTTATAAAAAATTATCGTTATAGGAATTTTTACCATCGATTTAATTATTACATGCCTTTTTTTATAGTTGGATTTTTTTTCTTTCATATCATTGGAGTCCCACTAGCACCTCTTTTTAAATTTGTTTATTTAACAGATGCTGTTTCCTCAATAGTCTTTGCACTAATTTTTGAGTTATTTCTGTATGCAAATTTTTGTGGTTTATCTCTTATGCTTTATGGATTATTTGGAATAATTGGTTTTAAGATTCCATTAAATTTTAAACAACCTTTTTCCAGCAGCAATATAATTGAATTTTGGAGAGGCTGGCACCTTTCATTAACTGCTGTGCTCAAGACAATGTTTTATGAGCCATTGAGAAAAAGATTTCCACCTAGCATAGCTTTATTGGGTGTATTTTTTGCATCTGCTATGTGGCATGGAGTAACTATGAATTTTTTAATTTGGGGTTTTTTTCATGCCCTAATATTTTTAGTCACTATATATTTATTAAATAGAAATATTCCTATATTACCAACATTCGCATTAATCATGGCTTTTATAGTTGGAAGGATTATTTTTGCAGAAAAAGATATCGATATCTTAATGGAAAAGTTAGTATTTTCTTTTCAAGGATTCGGTATATTAAGTGAGATTATATCTTTGCCGCCTTCAACAAAAGCATCATTGCTCTTAGGTTTTGGAATTATTACTATAGAGTTTTTTTTCAGAAATATGCCAATAGTCAAAAAAAGAAATTATAAGTATTTAAGGACACCTTTTTCGCTTGTCTTCATTTTGATTATCACAATAATACTAATAAACAGTGGAGGGCAAAATTTTGCAGTATACGGGCAACGTTAATAGATTTTTATGGTATTTTTTAGTACCGATTTTAATTGTCTTTTATATCTCTTTTATTTTTTGGTCTGATAAAAATTTTGTGAATAAACCTGTTTATGAAGCAATTAAAAACAAGCAACAGGCTATAAATAGTCTTGAAAGTATAGATGGTGTCATTTTAGGTGGATCTAATGCTTGGTGGGGAATAAGCGCTAAATCTTTAAGCGTTTATTCAGATATGATTTGGGCAAATCTTGCTATTCCTGCTGAAGGTTATACTGATAAAAATTATGAAAACTTTCTACTAGAGACATTAAGCCAAGAAAAAAGACAAGAAGTTTCTTTTGTTGTTTACAGTGCTGCAACACTGGTCAGAAATGATTTTATGAAAAGAAAAAGAGTTAGTACAAATTTATATGGTAAAAATCAAGTTTCATATAAACCGCAACGCTCGTTAGCTTCGTATTTGAAAGACTCGATGGGCTTTACGGGCTTTAGACCTTATCCAGTAGAAAATAAATATGGAGACTTCGGATTTGCCAATTACCCTTGTGGCTCTTTTAAGGCAAATCCTTTTAATCCCAGAGAATACCTGGATGATAATGAGATATCTTCATGGGCTTCAAATCAGTTAGAAAGAATATTTTTTCTTTTTCCTAATGCAACGGTCTTTATTTATATGCCTAATGGATTTAACGATCAAATACTGGAAAAAAATAACCATCGAAGAGAAAATCTTTTAATTAAGCTTCAGGATTTTCTTTTTGAAAGAGAAACTAATGGAGGAGGTTTGGTTTACTTGTTATCTCAAGAACCATATCGGTCCTCTCGTCTTATGTGCGCTGACGACTGGCATGCAAACGATGCTGGCAGAGCATGGCGAACTGAAGAACTTTATCAGTTAATAAATGATAAGTTACAATTTAAAAAATAAGACTCATTGATTACACAAAAGTTTAGGTGTATTTTGGCACGCAATTTTTATTCGAGGCTGCATAATGCTTTTTGCTAGTTTTGCAATTTTATAGACATTGAAACATAAATGATTAGTTATAAGAGTTTAAAAAAGATCATAAATCAAATAAGGTACTCGAGAACAATCATAGAAAGAGTTTCGGAACATTGTTTGGTTCATTTATTGATTGGAAATAGTTAAAAGAATTATAGAAAGTATAAAAATACCTGATGGAACAGCATCAATTAAAAATAAAACAACGTTGCAGGGAATTATTCCCGAATGGCTTTTCTTTAGAAAGTTTTGAAAGGTCTTTTGAAGAAAATCAAGATGTAATAAAAAATAATAGGAATGTTATTAAGAATTTACGTATCGATGATGTTGATACAGTCATAAAGTCATTCAAAACTCCTAATTTCATTCAAGGGATGATCTATAAGTTTGTTAGAAAAACTAAAGCAGAAAGATCTTACGAACATTCTCTAATATTGAATGAAATGGGTATAAAAACACCAGAGCCATTATGTTACATCGAAGTATTTGATCGCTTTCGACTTCGACAAAGTTATTTTATTTCTCGAAAAATTGATTACGATTTCACTCTCGAATTTGCAACACAAAAAGAAGCTAAGAATCACAAAGACATTCTTAAAAGTTTTATCGACTTTACCTATAAACTGCATAAAAAAAATATTATGCATCTTGATTATGTTGTTGGAAATATATGCGTAAAAAAAATAGATAAAGGCTATGATTTTTTTTTAGTAGACTTAAATAGGCTATATAAAGGAACTGTTAAATCAAAAAAAGGGATTAAAAATTTAAAGCGCATTAGTAGAGATCCAGAAATTATAAAAATTCTTGCTGAAGAGTACGCAAATAAATCATCTGGATCTTTACCTGACTTCACTTACTATCTCAAGAGATCTGTTAATCGAAATCAAAAAAGATCAAAGCTTAAGAGATTTATAAAAAACATTTTTGCAAAAGATTTAAGGGTTCCACGATCATCCTATTCTTGGGACTATCATTCAAATCAGCCTCATGTACTAAATAATAAAAGACTAAAAAAGAAGATAGCCTTTATAGCCTGGTTTGCAAATTTAAAAATATTATTCGCTAGTATCTATGCCTTACTCGTTGGCCCTTATTTTTATATCAAGAACAAAGGATTTTCTGAAAAAATGATTGATAGTTTTGGGTTATGCGTAAATCTTGACTTACCTGTTGAATCTCAAAAAGTTATCAACAACGAGGAACTTATAGAAATGATCAATGAACTTGGTGTCGATAACATCTTAGTGAGAATACCACTAGCTGATTTTGATAATATTAAGAAATATATTCATTTTATAAAGAATCTTGATGATAAAAATGTGCTTGTAAATATTTTGCAAGACAGGGAACACATTGAAGAAAAATACCTTACAAAGCAAAGGTTGGATTATGTGTTTACTAGACTTTCTGACAAAGTAAAAACTTTTCAGATAGGAAATTCTATAAACCGAAAAAAATGGGCATTTGTATCAGTAGATGAATATTTCTCATTTTTTAAAATAGCCTATGATCTTAAAAGAGACAAATTTCCTGAAATTAAATTACTAGGTAGTAATATTATTGACTTTGATCTTCCTTTTTTTTCCCGATCAATTTTTCACTTTAAATCTATATTTTATGATGGAATTGCAACACAACTTTATGTAGACAGACGAGGCAGTCCAGAAGAAAAACAGTTAGGTTTTAATACTTTAAAAAAGATCAAGGCATATGCTGCTTTGGCTAGAGCAAGCAGAAATACTTCAAACGATCTTTATATAACTGAAGTTAATTGGCCGCTTCAAAATATGCAAAGATGGTCACCTTCAGCGGAGTATTTAATTGAAGAGTCACTGCAGTCAAGATATTTAATCCGATATTATCTTTTGACATTAGCTTCTGGAGAAATAAAAAAATGTTATTGGCATCAATTAGTAGCTCCCGGTTACGGATTAGTTAACAACCTTAATGGAAAAATTGAAAAAAGAGATGCATATTATTGTTTTAAGTTCATGATTGAATTACTTTCTGGAGGGATCACAAGAAAATTTCTTCAAGAAAAAAATATTTATTGTTTAGTTATAGAAAAAGAAAACACGATTATAGAGGCTATTTGGTCTAGTAATAAAAATTCTTATTACAAAAGTAAACCTTGCCAACAGATATTTGATATTCGAGGAAAGGCTTTAGTTACAGAAAACTCACCAACTATTGAGATTACAAATGAGGTTACTTATATAAAAAAACAAAAAAACAATTATGAAGAAATTAACTTAGAATCTATCAATGAATAAAGAAAAAAAAGTTGTCGAAATTAAGGACAACATTTTAATTGGAAAAGCAGGTAAAAAAGACCTTCTAGGTGATCTTTTTATTCCACCAAACAATGATTCAAACAAACCTGCTATCGTAATTATTCATGGTGGTGGATGGATGGAAGGAGATAAAACCCAATTAAGAGGCTATGGCATATTGTTGTCAAGACAAGGTTTTGTATGTTTATGTGCTTCTTATAGGTTGTCTCAAGAAGCAAAATGGCCTTCACAAATTGAAGATATAAAATGTGCAATTCGATATTTAAAAGCTAATTCAAAAGAACTTGGAGTTGATCCAGATAGAATTGGAGTAACCGGTAATTCAGCTGGAGGGCATTTGGCGTTAATGTGTGCTTCTGACGATGCTAATTTTGAAGGAAAGGGAGGAAATCTCGAATTTGATAGCAAAATAAAAGCAATTTGTGCTTTGTATCCTCCAACGCTTATAAGAGAAGAAGTTCCTGAAGGAAAACTTAATGCTTTTGCTCTATTGATGGGGGATAAGGCTTCTTCAGATGACTATGTAAAAGCTAGCCCAATTAAACAGGAGCTTTCTACTTTTCCTCCATGTTTATTGATACATGGCTCAGAAGATAAGGTGGTTCCTTTGAGTGAATCTGAAGATTTTTATGAAGAACTACAAAAATACAATCGAACGGCTGAAATTCATGTTTATGCTGATGAGGATCATGCGTTTGACAGTCAACAATCTCTGGGAAGAAATGTTGCAGATATCCAAGGGATATTCTTTCTCAAATATCTATAATCACTCATTTAAAAGAATTTTTAATTGTTAAAAGATGAATAGGAGAAGTATTTCGGCTTCAGAAGGCCGTCTTCAAAGAGCCAGTCAAAATCCAGCAACCTACATATCAAAATTTCGTCAAGTACTCCTGAGACACGGAGTGACTATGAGTCTTATTTGTTTTGGTTGTATTTTATATCCGATTGTATTTGTAGCTTTATTTTCTTCACTCGATAATTTTTTTTCAAATATTGAGAGATATGGATTATTTTGTCTGGGTTTAAGTTTTTTTATGATTCTTTATTTGAGGCTTTTTTCTAAAGAGATTAATTATCGTCAATTATTTTGGATAGGATATTTATTGTTTATTTCTATAGTTGAGGAAATTGGTTTTCGCCTCTCTTTACCTATTTTGTTCTCCGATTCTTTTTTAAAAGAATACAACTTTTTATTTGGAATTTTTTTAAGCAACCTGCTTTTCGCATCTCTTCACTACTTTACTTTACGTTGGAAATTGAAGGCTTGCATATTTACTTTTCTAGGTGGAATTGGATTGAGTAGACTTTTTTATGTAACTGAAGATTTAGCTTTGATAATTTTAGTTCATTGGGCGATTACTTTTTTAAACACCCCAACAGCGCCAAATAATATTAGTACAGAAAAATAAATATATTTATTGGTCTATAGTTTTAGCAACAACAAAATGTTCTAAGTTGAATATCTGATTTTCAGAAAGAGTTCTCTTGACTGGACTAAAATACTCAACATTAACATCTTTCAAAACTTTATCTTCTTTTAAAGTAAAACCGTTATTTGAGAGAGTATTTTCCATTTCTTTTGGAGAATAGAAAGAAATCCAAGGTTCATCCGCAGCCTTAGCAGATAAATTTTGAATCAAACTAGCTTTTTTATCTGGATTTGGATAACCATTGCCAAAACATGCCTCTGGGTTTTGATTTAGAAGTTCATTAACATAAGATAAGAAAAAAATTGCTTGAGTTCCATGAACAAGTTTAGCTATTTCACTCAATGTTGAATTGAAAGCATCTTTGGTGATGTATTGCGTAACTCCTTCAAGAGTGAAAATAGAAGATTTTGTTTGATCAAATCCAGCCTCAATCAATCTTTCGCTAACAGATTGGTTGGCAAAATCGACATTAACATAACTTACGTTGTCCAAATCAGATAATTCTTTTGGCAGTTTAGAAATTTTTTTTGACTGAACTGCGGGCTGATCTACTTCAAAAATTTTTAATGATGCCGGAAGATCAAGTCGATGAGCTCGCATGTCATATCCTGCTCCAAGGATTACATATTGTTCTATACCATTTTCTGTACTTTCTTTTACAAGATCATCAATAAAGCGTGTGCGTGCAATAAGATGTTCATGGAAGCCAGGAGCTAATTTATTTGTAAGCCAAAGATTTAACCCATGCCCCATGAGTTTTATGAGGCCGGCCCCAAGAGTAAAAATGCTTGAATAAGGATCATCTATGACGCGTTTGGCAGGATCGGCAATGGTCTCTATATAGCGTTGTTTGGTTACTCCTTGCGCTGTTCCATCTTTTCTAAAAATGGAATTACTCATACATCGAACTCTTTTGAATTTTTGAGCATATGGGCGGGCCCGTGATTTAAATTAATTGCTGCATTTTCACCATAAAGCATTTCTTTTTGAGTCCCAAAGTTTTCTCTATCAGTTGCTAAAGGGGCTAATTCTTCCGCCTTTAATTTTGTAATTTCAGCAAGATTATCAATGGTACTGATTGACTGAATAATTCCAGCTTCCAATGCAGCTGGCCCAGTCCAGCGCTTGGATAACTGAACTGTTTCAAAAAAAGAATGTGCTGGTATTTTATGACGAAAAAGAGCTAATTCTGGTCTTGGAATTTTAAGGCCAAGTTGAATTTCATTAGCACAAAGAAATCCTCTATCTTCTCGCATTATTCTTACATCATGAGAAAGAGCAAGCATGAAGCCGGCTCCAAAGGCATGACCATTGATTGCACAAATTGTAGGGATCGGAAAAGTTATGATCCTTCCCATTAGATACATAAACTCTTCACCAAATACTTCTCTGTCTCCTCTTTCTGGAAAATCACTAGGAGATTGGACCCAATCTAAGTCAAGGCCATTTGAAAAAAATTTTGGATCACTAGAAGTAGTTATTAATGCTCCTGGACCGTCATCTTTTTCAACTTCATCCAAAGCCTTGGAAAATTCTCTAACAAAAGTTGTATTCCAGCGATTTTCCCCAGCGTCCATTGTTAAAAAATAAATGGATTCTTTCTTATCAAGATTTATCATTTTAATAACTATACACAAAAAATATTTTAATGATTACCAGATTAAGATAAAGTATCTCTGAGAATGGATATAGAGATTGTTAGTTAACGAAGAAGTAAAACTTGATTATTCAGATGTCTTGATCAGGCCCAAGAGGTCTACGATGAGTTCAAGAGGAGAAGTAAATCTAGAGCGCACACATACATTTCTTTGGAGTAAAAAAAAATGGACTGGAATTCCTATTATGTCTGCCAACATGGACACAGTAGGCACACCAGCAATGCACAGAGTACTTTCTAAATACAATCTAATTACTTGTCCAGCTAAGCACCATTTAAAAAAGAATTTAGATAAATTCAAAAGGGGAAAAAGTAATGTTTGTTGGTTTGGTGGAATTGATGATATTTCAAAACTTTCAAAAACTTCATCGGGTTTCATAGGTCTCGATGTTGCCAATGGCTACACAATAAAATTTGTAGATGCAGTTAAAAAATTAAGAGAAAAATGTCCAAAAGCAACTATTGCGGCTGGAAACGTTGTGACTGCAGACATGACGCAAGAGTTGATTTTAGCTGGTGCTGATATCGTTAAAGTTGGTATCGGGCCAGGTTCCGTTTGTACAACAAGAATTAAAACTGGTATCGGTTATCCGCAATTAAGCGCGGTCATAGAATGTGCCGATGCAGCCCATGGATTAAATGCTCATATTATTGCTGATGGCGGTTGTGTTAGTTCGGGCGATATTGTGAAGGCTTTTGCAGGCGGCGCTGACTTTGTCATGATCGGCGGTATGTTGGCCGGTCATGATGAATGTGACGGAACGTTAGAAAATGGCGTAATGAAATTTTATGGCATGGCTTCTGAATCTGCTATGACAAGGCATGATAACCATAATGCGTATCGGGGTGTAGAGGGAAAAACGGTTGAAGTTGAATACCGAGGCAAGGCCGATGAGACCATTAAAGATATTCTAAGTGGAATTAGGTCTGCATGTACTTATGTTGGCGCTAATAGATTAAAAACGCTTTCGAAATGTACTACTTTTGTTCGAGTAAATAACACTCACAACACTATTTACGAAAGTTAAAAAGATTTATTTATTTTTTAGGTAGGGAGATTACAAATGAACCAGCTTTCGCATAGATTACAGATTCCATGGTGGCTTTACATAGTTCTTTTTATGGAAATCTGGCCAATGTTCGTTGGTCCTTATTTAGCCTTAACTAATCCAGCCTTTTTAGGAGGACCTGAAGCATCAAATCTTGTTGTTGGAAGTCTTATCTACTTAGCACGAAATTTTGCAGTTGGAATTGCTTTTTTTATCGCAATTTATTTAAAAAATGCTCCCATGCTTTTTATACTGATCTTCATTAGATTATTTACTGATTTAATAGATGGCCCTGCATTTTTAGCTTTTGGGATGGCAGCTAACGAAACACGTTTGATTTCGCTGTTTGTCTTGGGTTATTACATACCAGCTGTTATTGCGATGCGCTATCTCTGGAAACAGATGACTCTACAAGTTTAATTTGTATTGATGTTAAAAATAATTTTTTTAATTATTTTATTTTTTAATTCTGCTAGCGTTTTTTCTAGTGAGAGGCCTCCTTGGTTTATTCCGCCACCACTAGATCCCACTGACGTTAAATTAGAAACAAAAAAACTCGATGAAGGTGTTTATGCTCTTTTATCCAATACTCCTTTTGCAGATAACGCTGGATTCATAGTTGGGAAAGATAGCGTTTTGGTTGTAGATGCACATTTCAATGGTGAAATGGGCTTGCAAATCATTGAGGCAGTTAAAAAGGTTACAAATTTACCAATTAAGTACCTGGTGAATTTAAATGCTTTTGGAGATCATGTTTTTGGAAATTATGTTTTTCCTGAATCAACGATCATTATTTCTCATGAAAAAACTTTAAAATTTTTAAAAGATAATTCTTTAGATGCCAGAAAAAAAATAATTTCTGTCACTGTTGAAGGAGATATGAATATTTTTAAAGATGTTAAAGATAGATTGCCTACTTTAACTTTTTCAAAAAAAATGTCTCTTGATTTAGGAGAAAAAATAGTTGAATTACATTACTTCGGTCCGGGGATGTCACCTAGTGATTCTGTTCTTTATGTGCCGAGTTCAAAAATAGCTTGGACGGGTAATTTAGTTTTTGGGAAAGGCAGTATACCTTGGGCTAGATCGGAAGAATTAAGAGATTATTTAGAAACTATGAAAAATTTTGAAAAAATTATTAAACCCAAAAGCATTGTCTCGGGTCATGGAAAAATAGCAGATGAAAATATTATTGAAAAGTATATTAACTATTTGAATGATGTAATTGTTATGTCTAAGCAGCTTCATGAAGATAAAGAAAATATAAATAAATTTGTTTCAAAACTTTCTTTAAGTTCTAAGATTGAAATCGAGGATGATATTAGAGATCTTATGGAGGGCTTTCATAAGTGGAATGTTTTAAATGCATATAAACAATTAAACTAATAAAATAGTTATTAGAGTTTTTTTTAAAAATTATAGGAGAAAATCATGGCAGAAGAGAAATATACGCCACCTGAAGTATGGGAATGGGATAATCAAAGTGGTGGTAAATTCACTAATATAAATAGACCAATTTCTGGTGCAACTCATGAAAAAGACTTACCTAGAGGAAAACATCCTCTTCAACTTTATTCTTTAGGCACCCCCAATGGCATGAAAGTAACTGTTTTATTAGAAGAATTATTGGCCTTGGGGCATGAAGGCGCAGAATACGATGCTTTTTTGATCAATATTGGAGAGGGCGATCAATTCGGAAGTGGCTTCGTAGCTGTGAATCCAAACTCTAAAATACCTGCTTTGCTTGATGTCAGTACGCAACCGCCAAC
>Ga0207985_1000225_pt1 | contig 15083 bp, 8 predicted proteins | sample ETNtaG_3_FD_185761 | JGI IMG/M metagenome (GOLD analysis project Ga0207985, IMG submission 185761) | Marine microbial and viral communities from oxygen minimum zone, Eastern Pacific Ocean - ETNP201302SV84 (SPAdes) (version 2) | ecosystem: Environmental > Aquatic > Marine > Unclassified ...
TCTATAATTTCCTCAGTCAAACCATAATCTTTGAGCTCATAGTGGTGCTTTCCATGTTTATGTTTCTTATGATTCCTAATATAAGATTCCATTTTGATTTTAAGGCTTTCTTCGAAGGGCTTATCAATAAAATCGTAAATATTCTCCATTGTCTCAATAGGATCTTTAATGAAATCAGCATAATCGATATCAAGGTTTGTTGTTGAATCGAGTAAAGTCCTTCCCTCTTTATTCTTTAATATCGCATTTTCCCAAAACTCAATCGTTTGTTTCCCGATAAGTTCTCTATCGATTTGATTACACAATCCATTCCAAAGTTTTTCAGTGAGGCTGCAAGTTGAGGTAATTGATTTTATGGGATCTCTAAATATGTGTATGAATCTTGCCTTTGGATAAATCTTTAAGATTTCAGGTATGTGTTCAATGTGTGATGGATCTTTGAATAGCCAGTTTTTAGGCCTACCTGAGAGTTCTAAGATTTGGAAAAAGTTTTTATGCCACTCAAATACATTTGTAAAATCAGTTTCCATTAAAAACTTTTTATAGTTTGGAAGATGAGACATATAAATATAAACAACACTCTTTGCAGTTACTGTATTGTACTGCTCACACTCCTCAGGAGATAGAGCTCTTAATTTATGCATAGCATCGAGCATTGGCACTACAAGCCTGGCAAAACGAAGCTCGGCATCCGTTGCAAAAATCCTCAGCGACTCTCGCCAACTTCCTTTTTCTAGCCATGGAAGGGGTCTTGTTATTTCCCAGTAAAGTGGACTTCTATGATCTTCGTCATTACAAAGAATATCAAAGAGAAAAGTGGTTCCTGATCGAGGAAGGCCTGTTACGATAATGGGTGCAGCTGGGTCAGGCATATATTTATATTGCGATCTCGAGAACTTATGAATTTTCTCTCTAACATTTATACGATTATGTAATTGGTGCATGAAGGCAATAATGCCAAACATATTTATTTCTTGATTTGCATTAATGTCATCTACCAAAAGATCTATTGCCTCAACAAATTCAGGCTCATGGGCAGTAGTTATATTGAGTAGTTTTTCTTTTGATATTTTCATTTCGACTAATCAATGGTAACAAAATATTTTTTCAATTTCTTTGAATCTAGTGGTATCTTAGTTACTTAGAAATTTAGGAGGAAATTATGAAAAAAATTCTATTTTTATCACTACTAGTTCCTTTCTTTAGCTTTGCTGAGATCTGGGTAGATTATGAGCCTGCGGAGCAAGTTACAGAAATGACTGTTATTAAAGTAAAACCAAATATGCTTGATGATTACTTAATGGGAATCAAGAGAACTTGGGTTGATTCTTGTGAAATCCAAAAAGAGCTTGGACATATTGTTGGATGTGCGGTCTACACTGCAAGCACTGCTGGGACAGACCCAAATGTTTTCTTAACAATTACTTATGAAAATCTTGCTGCAATGGGTCCTGATAAAGAAAAATATGAGGAATTTATGAAAGCATGGAGAAAAAAGATCTCCGAAGATGATCAGAGTGAAATAGCTGGCGGCTATGGCGATATGAGAGAAATCGTAGACCTCGTTGTTTTAAGAAAAGTTAACTTTAAATAATCTTATCTGGGCAGGATAATCCTGCCCAAATTTTTACAATGAATATCTTATTTCTCTGTGTTGGCAACTCAGCTCGAAGCCAAATTGCTGAGGGTCTTGCAAAAGAGATGTTCTCTGAAAAATTCAATATTGAAAGTGCTGGATCAGAACCAGTTGGGCACATACATGATGGGGCAATCCAGACTATGAGTGAGATAGGCATAGATATATCGAATCAATACTCTAAATCTATTGAAAGCCTCAATCAGGAATTTTTACAAAATCTAGACTTTATTATAACGCTCTGTGCTGAAGAGATTTGCCCTTCCTTAAACAATAAAGCAAAGAAAGTTCATTGGCCTAATCCAGATCCTGCTCTTGAAAATATCTCCTCTCAACAAAGAGATAAACTTTTTAGAAATACCCGTGAAACTATTTTCAATTTGTTAAAAAAAATTAGTCTGGAAAATAACTTTTATTGATCCTGGATCTTGTTTAGTTTTTAATCTACAATAAATTCATGAGTTCAATGAATTATCGTTTTATAGACTTATTTGCAGGCTGTGGAGGACTTTCTCTAGGGCTTGAACAAGCTGGGTTTCATCCAGTTTATGTGAATGAGCTTAACAAAGACGCTCTTGAAACATACTTAATCAATAGAGAGGCTGAGTATCCTCATTTAAGAAATCCAAAATTTCACTCTAACGATATAAAAGAGTGTATTAATGAAAAATTCTTCAAGAAACTTAAGACAAATCTTAGAAAAGAATTTGGAACATCCAAAGTTGATATAGTTTGCGGAGGTCCTCCTTGCCAAGGCTTCTCTGGAATAGGGATTAGGAGGTCTTATTCAGTGGATAAAGAGCAACTCCCATCAAATCATCTATACCAAGATATGTCTTACTTTATACATAAGATGCAACCAAGGATTTTTTTATTTGAGAATGTTGAAGGTCTGTTAAGTGCAAGATGGAATAAAGAAGGGCGTAAAGGTGAAATTTTTGAAGATGTACTAAAAACTTTCCAAAACCTTAAAGGCTATGTTGTTAAATACAAACTAGTTCACGCTAAAGATTATGGTGTCCCTCAGAATAGACCTAGGATATTAATTGTTGGTATCAAATCAAATTTAATTAAGGATACCTCAGATGATATGGATGCAGTATCTAACGGATTTTTACCAGATATTATTGGAGACTACCCTCACCTTGATGAAATATTATCGGACATTGTTGATAAAGATTTTAAATATGGTGGAGAAACAACAACCTATCCTTCTGAACCTAAAACATCATGGCAAGTTGAACTCAGAACAATGCCTTCTGGTAAGTTAATGGATAAAGGTCATTTAATGACTGAACATGAATATAGCAATCACAATCCAAGAACACAGGCTAAGTTTCAAGCAATGATAAATAATAATGGCGTTATACCTGATGAGTTTAAAACTAAGAAATTTGCTCAAAGATTACTCCCTAAAAAGTGGGGCAATAAAGGACCAAGCATAACTATTACATCGCTTGCAGATGATTTTGTTCATTACAAGCAAGCTCGAATACCTACGGTAAGAGAATGTGCAAGAATGCAGACCTTCCCAGACTGGTATAAGTTTGCTGGAAAGCGAACTACTGGCGGAATAAGAAGAGCCGGCAATCCTAGAGCAAATATCTTTGATAGAGAGGTTCCAAAATATACCCAAATAGGGAACGCAGTTCCGGTTAAGTTAGCCAAAGAAATTGGCTTACATTTTTCAAACTTGCTAACTAGTTGATTTAAAAACTAAAATGGCTCATGGAGCTAAAAAAGCAAACAAAAAACCTTACTGTTGAAATCAGAAAGAAACTGCTTGGTTCATCAGAAGACGCAAATGCTCATGCAAGGGATGTTTATATTCAAGAGTATGGAGAAATAAATCCCTCTGAGATAACCTCAGATTTTAGCAATATACTCTCAAAATTTTTTGATATTCAGAATAAGTTATTTTTTAAAACAAAGGAAGAGATTGAAGGGAAATGGCTTTCATATGTTAATACTATTGAAAATGCTGAAGAGAGATTTCCAGATTATTTTCATGCAAAAAAGAAACTTGAAGAAATCTTAGAATCTAATACTAATAATGCCAATAAAATTGAATCCTTATTAGCTTTTATCGCACCAATGCAAACCTCTTTAGCAATATCAAATTCTCAGTCAGGAAAATCAAGAGCTGGAAATGCATTTGAATCCCACCTCGAATTCTTATTTAGAAAACTAGATATGCAATTTGGTACACAACTAACTCCCTCAATTACTGGAGGCAATGAAAAATTTGATTTCATCTTTCCAAGCCTTGGCCGATTTGAAACAATCCCTAATGACTGCATGCTATGTGAAGCACAATCTACACTAAAGGATAGGTTCAGACTTACCCAGGGAAAAGCTAACACAGTCCCAACAAATAGATATTTGTTTACTGCTGGTGGAGCAGGAATCATAAGAAAGAACGATACTAAGGATTTTACTGAAGATAAGCTTAATGAAATTCAAAGCAAAGGTGTCACTCTCGTAGTCTTAAAAAAAGTCAAAGAAAAATATAATCATAGTATTCTTAAAAGTTATGAAGAGTTCGTAAATACAATCTATCCTTCTCAAGCTTTTAGATGGGAATAAATAAACCTATTAAGCTATAATCAAGTTGTATCAAGAGTGAGATTTAGTTCTCCTCCAACCTGCCAACTCCGGCAAGGTGGAACAGTGATGCGGTTAACCAACAAATGAAGGAGTTAAAAATGAAAGACTATAAAAGAACTGATATTAATAAGAATCTGTGGGTGTGTGATTATGGTAATGGCACCTTTGAAATATTTATCAGAGCATGTGGACCAACAGGCGCCTATGTTTATAGATATGAGAAAGAAAAACTCAAATGGTGTCAAAGAAGAAGTTATGGAGGTGCATCAACCCCAAAATACTACAACTTTTTTAAATCAGACTATTAATACAATAGAATCATAGAAGGCAGCAATCAATATTTAAATCTTGAAATATGGAAATTACATCTGAAACATTCATATCACTTTTAGATAACATATTTCAAGAACTATAAACTAGTAAAATATCCTAAAGCATTCTCATCATTACCTATAAGCATATTCCTATCAAGAAAAACATTTTTTGGCAGAGTTTCACAAGCTAAATCAGGAACCATTGAGCAAGCATGACAGGCAGCAAGACAAAGTCCTGAGTGACCCTGGCCTTTGGATTCTATGCATATGGGATCATTGAAGCAAATGTATGAATTTTCAATCGCATTAGCAAAAAGCTTTTCAAAAAAATTAGGTTTTATGGTTCTAACAAGTCCACCTAAAGATCCTTGTGAATCTGCAGAGGCAGTGTAGATTAGTAAACCCGCCATCTTTTCATCATTATCAAAATAAATTCTTTCCTTTAGCTCTGTAAGGCTGTAGCCACACTCAATTTCAAGTTGACGCATTAGCATATGCGAAAATGTATGAATTAGAATATAACCAGGATCAAAACATGATTCTTTGTGCATAAAATAGTCCTGTTCAGCATTTTTCTTTAATTGCTTAATTTTTTTTGAAAGGTTTGGATTCTTTTCTTTCCAAGAAGATATTTTCTCAAACCCAAAATCAATAAAAATTCCCTCTCCCTTTACCTCAAATGCTGGTAAGAAATCAGCGCTCTCTCTGGCAGCATTAAACTCAGATAAAGCATTTCCACCTGCTTTTCTATGAAAACCCAGCAAAGCAGTTGTCGAGGAGAGCAGAGATACTGAATGAAGACCATTTATTGTCTCATTAATCTTTTCTGAGTATTCATTCATTTTCTCCTTTTTAGAAACAAATTTATCTTCATTCACACTTTCTTGAGTGAGGGTATCGAATTCTTTTTTCAAAAACGAAATATCTGCATCGCCAGATGCTCCATCTAATTTTAAGTTTATCTCCTTTTGTCTGTTTCTTTCATTTTGAATTAGGTTGATAATTTCTTGGTTTGAAAGACCTTTTTTTGTTTTTTCGTCAAGAATTTCCAGAGCACTTTCAATTTTTATAATGGGCGTATCTTCTTCAATCCAATTTGCGTACATGTCATCATAAAAAATTTCATGCATCTCTTCCTCATATTCAGGTATGTAAATCGAAGTCAGCTGAATAGGCATATATAAGCGTGAGCTTGATCTTGGAGTTACATCAAGGATTTCGTCACACTCCTCTTTATCTTCTCCAGTCCAGGGTTTACATCCATCACATTTATAAAGCTTGGCTCCAAATTTATCTAACTTTTTTTCTCTATCATCTGGATTTGAAATGCCTTTCAAAGAAGTTGTATTTTTGCAGATAGCGCAGTACATCCTCAAGCTATTGAATCCATGCCCTCGACCATCATCAAAAAGATATAGAGAAGGCCTTGAGGAGGAGTGTGTTCCACTTAATTCAAGATCACATCTATCAGAACATTTTTGAGACATAATTTTTATATACGGTAAATCTTGAATATGACCTTTTGGACAAAATGCTACAAAACGAACAGGTTCAATTTTGCCAGCACGATTTCCCAATGAGCCACATGCTGGTTGACCCCTCATACGATCAGGAACATTAGCATTTTTACATTTATGATCTTTTGAAGAGAAAGGGTCAAACTTTGAAAGTGAACTACATCGTGAACATACTCCCCATCTTGGAAACTTGACTGCCTTGTAAGAGTGAGTAATAGCTTTTTGATTATCTGTTGGATTTTTTTGAGGACCAATAGGAGGTGCACAAATAAATCTTACTTTTGTGCATTTATCACCTTCTAAATCAACAAGTTTTTTATTTATGAAGTCTATTAATCTGTTGTCGTTAATAGCAAGATTTTTTTTAAGCTCCGGATCAATTCCCCAGTAATCTACAGCCATTGTCATTGCTGTGAAGTTTAAATAATCATATGTTGCCCCAACTCCAAAAGGAACAACTAGCTGATTTCTCCTTAAATCACTCATCCTCGTCTCCCCACAGCTTTAATTGGGTTTCTTCATCTGAGCCTCTCATGCTCAGAGGAGCGCTAAAGATAACTTCCTCATTATTTGAGCCCGGAGGACCTATAAGAGCAACGCCTTCATTATTTCCGCTCATATTCCCCCTAACTTCTGGAGTTCTTTTTCCCCATTCTTTTATATATTTGTTTATATCTGCTTCGGTATCATCATATTCGCTAGGATCAACAGATTCGACTGCGGATAAAATCCAATTTTTAACCTGATTCAGCACTTCTTCATCAGCCGGAGTAAGCTCTGGTCCTTTTATTCCAAAAGCAGATGCTAGACCAATTAATACACTAGGCAAACATCTATCTCTGGATCCTTTTGAATAGGGCGTAATACTCGAAGATTCAACATATTTATAAATAGATTGATGATAATTTAGAAATGTTTCATATATTGATCTATCCCTAGATTTTGTATGATTATAGGAGATAACAACTATTCCAGGGTATTCTCGCCCAACTCTTGAAGATGCTTGAATATACTCCGCAGTTGTTCTGGGTTGTCCGTTAACTAACATTGTTCCAAGTCTAGGTATGTCTACACCAACAGAGATCATATTTGTTGCAAAAAGTATATCTATGCCTCTACTCCTTTGCCCCTTTTTAAATGTTTGAGACCAGTTAATATCTAGATTTTGTTTGATGTTTTCAATGTCGGACTGATCTAGTCTACCCGTAAGCTCCTCACAATTATTTATTTGTCTTGAAAATTTAGTAGGGAGGTTTTCAGGCCCTAAATTTCCTTTATTTAGGTATCTAGCATCACTTCTTAACCTTTCCTTTAAGCGTATTTGCTGATTTGAAACATTTCCTAACTCTTTTTTAGCATTAAAGTACCAAACTAATGTCCCATAAGGATCCCAAGTAGACTGATGTTCATCATAAAAATCTGAATCAATAAAATAAAGCGTGGTATGTTTTTTCAGATTTCCTTTCAGCGGCTTTTCTAAATGAATATTTTTAACTGAAAAATCTTTCATGAAGCTCTCATTTTCATCTGATTCAACAATCTTAATAACCTCATAATCTTCATAAGTACCATCACTATTTCTGGCATCATCTCTATGAATAGTAGAAATTTTTGCACCTATACCTATATTGTCAGGCCAAGTTACTTTCAATTCTGAGTCACCTTTTTTACAATCCTCAAGCGTTATTGGTAGCATAACCTGTGGAGCTTGAAGAAGAGGTATAGCTATATTAAAGGCTGCTTCAATAGCTGAGTTTTTTACACCTCCTAAGTAGCCTACATAGAGTCTTCCAGGAAAAGAGTCGGAAATTTCTTTTTCTTCAGCAAAATAGGAATCACCCCAATTAAGAACTTGAGGGGGAAATATTTTTGAATCTCTTCCTCTATATAGACTCTGTGATTGATTGCCACCCATTGATAAAGTAGCTGTGGCGCCGATTATTTTTGGACTTTCTCCATCCTCTTCAAGAATTCCTAAAAGAATATTTTCATACATTGCAACCATGCTACCAAGAGGACCAGATATCAGATGTAATTCATCTTGAATGATTAATTCAGGAGGATGATGATCATTATTCTTTAGCATTTTCTGTGCTTTTTGGTCCCCAATCTCATTCCAAGCCAGTTTTGTAAAGTTATCTACAGTGCCAATTAATAACGTTGGCTTTTCTTCAAAAATAGCTTCTTGCCAGAGATAAACAGGTATCGAATCACTAAAAGAACAATTTTTATCAGGGCACTTAATAACGACTTTTGTTTTGCCATTTATTTTTTCTGGAACATAGCCGGTTGATGCTCCCGTGTTGCAAGTAATTAAATCAGTTTTACACCAAGGACACTCATTTAAAATAAAAGGTAATTTTCTTGTTTGTTTTCTAATTTCATTATTTGCTTCTTGATGAGAGGCTGGGCTTGCACTCTTTCCAATCCATAACCCTATGCTTATAGGAATTTCTCCGAGATCAGTATCGAGAACCTTTGTTTTTCTTATATATTCCAAAGCTGTAATTAATGCTGAACATCGTCTGAATTGGTCTGAAGTAAGAAGTCTCAAGGTGTACCTCATAATAGCTGTAACTCCAGCATCACCATCCCAATTAATTCTTCTTAAAAGTATAGTAAATGCTAGGACACCCAAATAAGCCTCAGTTTTTCCGCCACCAGTTGGAAACCATATTAGATCAACAATATCTCTAAAATCATTTTCTGGATCGTTAATTTCGGGAATAACACCTAAGAGGAATGCTAATTGGAAAGGTCGCCATCCTCCTTTCAAGCTTGAATGGTTATTTGACATCAAATCATTTATTAGATTTTCCTCACCTTTGAGAGACTCATTACTTGTCTTTGATTTCAAGCCTTTATATCTATTGAACTGGATAGCCATCGCATGGTTTGTAAGACGAAATGCTGTTCTAACTGAATCATTATTTATTATTAGATCGATACCGTTTGATATTCTCTTAAGCCACTTTGTTGCTTCATCAATGTTTATTTTGGAGGCTTCTTTAAAATCATTATCTATATCCTCTGCATTTTTTATTTGCTCCTTAATCCAACTTGAATATTGAGCTTTAAGTTCAATTGCACTTTCAAGGAATTCCTTTTCATCAATTTCGTTATCGATATTTGCAAATCCTGAATAAGACAATTCTTCATTATCAAGAGCCTTAATTTCTGGAATTTTATATGAAGGAAGAAAATCGGTATAAATACTTCTTACCTTATTTTCTTTAATCTCCCATCCCGATGCACAACCTGATCCGATAGAAAAACTTTTCTTATCTCTGAATAGTAAATCAAGCCTTTTTGAATCAAGCCCTCCTAATTTTGCTGGCGCAACTATAGGAAGAAATGCATCATTCAAGCACTCTATCTTCATTCCAATATGAAACAGGCATTCACTAAAATCACTACTATCACTTATATCAATCCGGGAGAGGGCAACAGTAGAAATGACCTTGTTACTGCTTTTATCAACCTTTCGAGATCTAATTGAAAGCTTTAGGTTATTTTCATTCAATAAATCTTGATCTATAACTTGTATTTTTTTTGATAAATCTATTTCAACTTTAATTTCATCAATAAATTTCTTTTGCTGAAAACAGGACTTATTATTTTTTTTCTGTTTGTCATATTTTGAGAAGCCATATTTAACTTTAATTAATTCATTTTCGTGAGTAATAAAAGTAATACCAAAACTTGACTGCTTACTCTTAGTAGATTGATCAATAATATTTTCGGTAAAGCCATCATTCCTCCCTTCATCCTCTTTTTTTTGTTTACTTGATTTGATACCTTTGTCTTCTTCATAATCAGTATCTTCATAGCCATCTTCATCCTCAATTTCATCGTTATCTAAGTTTAAACTAGCATCTTTTAAACCAGTTTGGATTGGAAATAGTATTGCAGATGCATACTGGCGGAGGGGATCAAAATCTATAGAGACTTCTTTTTCATCCTCCCAGTCTGGACCCACAACAAATTTTTTAAGATCCTCGAGTATTTTTTCTCTGGCCTTAATTTTATTATTCCCAAAGCTCATTTTAGAAATCATCCTCCAAAATAAGCTTAATGCTCTCGGTTGACCTTGTAATGGCAGTGTAAAACATACCTTTTCTTGATCTTTTTTCCCAATTACTTTTTTTCCAGCATATTACTACTGTCTTGGCCTCTAAGCCCTTGAATCTACTTATGTTCATACATGGGATTTCAACTGCCTTAAATTTTTCTGGTAATTTAGAAATAGATTTATTAAATAAATGAAGTGTCCTGTTACATTTTTTCTTTGACTTTTCCATCAAATACTCATTATTTACCCATTGGCTAATTTTATTATCACTTTCATCGCATAGAATTACTATGTCCTCTCTTTTTTGATTGAATAGTGAAATGATTTCATCATAGAGTTTAAATCTTAGATCATTAATTTCTTGCCCACTCATTCGCGAAGAGGTGGAGTTATCAATAAAATCCACTTCACCGAAGAACTTTCTTTTTTTATTAATTTCAATATCAAGATATTGTTCAGTTGTTTCTATTACTTTTGTTGGATTCCTTCTGTTAATTGTTAGTGTCTTAACATTATTGGCATAAGATTGAAGCTCTTCTAGGCGATCATGATCAAGCCTATTAAAAACCTCTGCTTGAAACTCATCATCTAAAAAAATGAACCAACTACCGTTTTTTAAGCCATTTTTAAGCATCGAATCTAAAGCTACAAGGAAGCTATCAGTTATAACATCTTGGCCTTCATCGAGAATGACTGCATCATATTGATCATACTCATTATTACTTACAGCCTCGCAAACACATTCGGCAAAAGCTTCATCATTATTATCATTATTTAAGCTGAAGTTGTAACCGAACCTTTTCATAGTTCTTGCATACAAAGAGTAGGTGGTAGTAACTTCTATGTTCCCAAATTCTTTAAGATTTTCTTTAACGCTTTCAGTAAATTCTTTATTAAAAGAGATCCATAGAATTTTCTTTTCAGGCTGCAAACTGAATCGCTCAGCAATAAAAGTTGCCATTACTGTTTTACCAGTTCCTGCGCCTCCTCTATATAGAAGACGATTATTGAGGCTCCAATCAATTTCTTGGATACTTTCTCTAAGATCACCCTCAATGTTAAGCAAATCATCATTTCCTGCATTACTATTAAGCTTTTTAACAGATATCTTCTTTTGTCTTATAGCAACCTTTATGATGCTTATTTCCTTGGGCGAAAGCTTTTGATTTCTTCCATCAGAAGAAAATTCACTAAGTTTTTTTAGGAAAATAGCAAAGTTATCATTGCTAAGATCATAAACCTGTTTGGGATCCCACTCTAAATCACTTGATTCTTTTATTTGCGCCTCAGGAAAAGCTGCGGCATGACCAATAGTAATTTTTCCAGGATGGAGAATATCTTTATTGAGGTTTTCATAGAGAAAATTTAGCAAAGATTGTGCATTCCCAGCTGCTTGCTCAAGCGGAGATTCCTTTGAAGTCATATATTCATTAGGGTGATCAGGATTGCCCCATGAATAAAGAGGTTTATCAGGATCCCATTCGTGATGGGAGCCACCCTTTACTTCAATAATAAATACTCCAAGAGGACCAATTAAAATAAAATCTGATTGACCAATTCTTTTATGTTTATGTTTTTGAATTCGAACATCATACATTGCATGCCAATCATTTAAGCCATTGAAGTCTTTCAGCGTCTTAAAAAAAATTTCTTCAGCCTTTGACTCAAAGGTAGGATTTTGTGGAGACATTTGCATGCCCATTAATTTATAGCACTCTTAAGATTATCTAGATTCATAATTTTATAAAGTTTTTTTGTTTGCATTTCAGCATCAATATAACCATTTATAATTTTCCTCTGAAAAATAATGTCCAAATCACCAATTTTCAGTGATATTTCTCCTCGTAAGTCAGTATTATTCAAATCTGCAATAATGCTCTCTCTTGCCGCATTAGATAACCTGTAAAGTTTTGAAGTATTTTCAATACATCTTTCTAATTCGTTAGGATTTTTGTTACCAGCTAAAGAGTATATCTTTCTAATATCATCTTTCCGTCTTGGAGAAATTGTATTGTTATCATTAATCCAGTGTTTAATTGTAAGAATATGTTTTTCAATTCCAACTTCCATAAGAGAGCTTTGTAACTCTTTTAAAGAAAATCCATTAGCATCCTTATACTCACTCAATATCTCTTTCCAAGATTTAGCAGATTTCTCAATTTCTTTATATTCTTTATAGGCTTTTGGATCCTTTTGAAGAATATTTTCGACCAACTCTTCACCAGAATAATTTGAATCAATAAGAATTTCTGAATCTTCTTGAAGCGTATTAACTTTTTCAATCTTTACTGAATTTTTAATGACTCTATACTCACTTCCATTAATTGGAAGAGCATAGACCTCATTCTCTTCAAACAAAAAGATTCTTGAGTTAGTGAAGCTTAAATTTTCATTAGTGTGTTGAGAAGTGCTAAGTGATTGAGGACTGATCGCATCCCTGAGAAGATCTCTTCCTCCAAGATTTAGAATCGTATCTGTAGCATCATTAGTTTCAACAAATTCCTGATATTGACTAGAGTCTTTGAAAGTTGAGCTAAACCTTAACTCATCTCTCTTTTCTGATTGTTGAAGATCATCTTGCTCATATTTTGTTGCAAAATAAATATGTTCTTTAGCAAAGGAGGTATTTCGTAACTTTGGCATTTTTTGTTTTGTTATGAAAGATGGAATTATTAAGTAATCCCTATCAAACTCTTTATCATTTTCAAGGTCATCAAATTTAAATACCTTAAATTTAAAATTTCCATTTTTAACTGCTTCTGAAACTCTTTTTTCAATCATTTCTCCTTGAGAAAGTTGAATCGGAGCTACTACCATCGCAATGTTTTTATCTCGATGTTTCTCAATAAAATCTAAGATAAAATTTTCTCTATTTGAAACTACCAAGTTTTCAAGATTATCCTGTAAAAATAAGAGTATGCTCTTAAAACCATCCTCAAACTTAACTGCATACTCTAACTCTTTAATACAATCTTTCAGTGTTGTTTTAATGATATTTATCTCTGTTTCATCTGGTTCTGAAATTCGTCTTCTTATAGTTGTGTGAGCAAGATATAACCTGTGCTTAACGAATTGATAATCATCATTTCTCAAAAGATCTTTTATATCTGTTAGATGCTCATAAAAGGATGAAAGGAACTTTAACTCTATATTTAGATACTTATTGTTGGGTCTTTTATTCCTAGATATAAATCTAGCAGTAGGCGAGTTTTCATAATCCGAATTTACCGAGACCAAATCATTGGGTTTAGAGGGCAGGGAAGAAAAACCATTTTCTTTTGCCAAAAGATTTTTTAAATTATGATGTTTATAAAACTCAAGATAGACAACCACATCAGTTTCCAATGACCTTAAGGTCCTAATAAAATCTTGATCCTTACAAAAATCATCATTGTCAATTACGACAAGGGAAGGGAATTCGCTACCTAAAATATTAATATTTTTTAGCAAGCTAGATGCTACTGTTGGGTCTGATATTAAGTAAATATTTGGTTCAGGAAAAAGTTGGTTTCTGCTAACTCTCCTTAAACTTGAATCACCATTGGTCTTAAATTCTTTTACGCCAAGCCATGACTGAATTTCTTTTCCATAGATTTTTTCTTCTAAATATTTATTTGCATTTACTTTTGTGGACAAAAGGAAAATGGGACCATTAGAAGGAGCATTTGAGATATTCTCTCTAAAATGCATACTTGCCCAACTCAATGTCTCTCGGTCATGAAAAGTGCTCTTAAAATTATTTAAATGCTTTAGAGAAGAAAGATCAGAATTTTGATCAGCTAACTTCGCCTCACGAAGCATGGATTTGGGAATAGCTTGACGGCCATCCTTTAGGATCGCAAATTGTAAATGACTAAACCTAGGATCATCACTCGCCTTATCAAGCTCTACAATAATTTTTCTTTTCCTTAGACCGACTCTGCTAGTTCCAAGGAATACCCTATCTCCAATGGTAAATTCCCGTTCTAAGATGTTATGGTCCATATTAGATATTCTGTCAGTGATTGATTTAAAGAGACAGGTTAAGACTGCAAAAGGACCTGTATCGGGAACAATCATTACTCTTCTTAAAGGTTCATTAGTATCAGTATTTGTATATGAAGCTTTTATTGTATTTTCTAAATTAATGAGTGACAGTGGACCTTCAGCTGAAACAAGCTCAGGTATTTTAAAAGATGGGAAGTCAGTATCATGTCTATCAACTAGAGGTTGAATTTCATCATTCTTTAATTTCTTGTAGCAATAATCGATTGCATAAATATCATCAATTAAGCCAACAAGACCAATTGAATCTTTGATTACATCGTTTTCTTTAATTACATAAGCAATGCAGGACTTAGCCAAATTCCTGGAGTCTTCGCCTTTATCAAAAATATCAAAGATTTCCAGAATCTGATTGAATGCTTTTTGAATAGGAGGATATTTTTGTAATTCCTCTAGCAGCTTTATTTGTTCATTCTCAAGGAAGTCATCTAAAGAAAAATTAATTCTTTCTGAAGGATCTTCAAAAGTATTTAAGAAATCTTCAATTTCATCTTTTTCATCTTTTGAGATGCAGTTATTCAGGCTTGGTTCCAGGCCAGTAATTTTTCTAATTTCTTCTACAGCAATTGAGTGTAAGGAATTATTTTTACTCCAAACTTTTTCTAAAAGATCTTCTTGATTATCCTCATCCTCCTCAGGAAAAGAATGTTCAATTGCAAGTTTATACTCGTGACAATTCCTGTTAGCAAAAAGAAAAAAGCAGCCAACAATGTTCTGGATTTTTGGATTGTTAGGGTGGAGCCGTCCTTGAGAGCAAATATATAGAGATTCATCATAAAATAGATTTGTAAATGCTCTATCAAGTAAAAGTTTCTGCAGATTTTCTGAGATCGCTCCTAAATTAAATTTAAAATTATTGTTACCTATTTCTTCCTGAAACTCAGTTTTCAGTT
>Ga0207985_1000228_pt1 | contig 14970 bp, 16 predicted proteins | sample ETNtaG_3_FD_185761 | JGI IMG/M metagenome (GOLD analysis project Ga0207985, IMG submission 185761) | Marine microbial and viral communities from oxygen minimum zone, Eastern Pacific Ocean - ETNP201302SV84 (SPAdes) (version 2) | ecosystem: Environmental > Aquatic > Marine > Unclassified ...
ATATTATATTAAAGTTGCGAGATGTTAACCTAACGCAGTGTAATTTTATATATTTTTGAGGAAAATTGTGGAATTTAACTTATTCAAAACAGCTAGAGGATTATTTTCAAATGATCTTTCAATAGATCTTGGAACTGCTAATACCTTAATTTATACAAAGGATGTAGGAATAGTACTAAACGAACCTTCGGTTGTAGCAATAAGAGAGTCCAGAGGTCAAAAGACGGTTGTTGCCGTTGGCGGTGAAGCGAAGAAAATGCTTGGAAGGACGCCAGGTAATATTACCGCGATAAGACCCTTATCCGATGGAGTTATAGCTGATTTCCAGGTAACAGAGAAAATGCTACAACATTTTATCGCTTCTGTTCATGAGCAAAGATTCATAAAACCAAGTCCAAGAATTCTAGTTTGTGTTCCGTGCAGATCAACCCAAGTTGAAAGAAGAGCTATAAGGGAGTCTGTTCTTGGTGCAGGAGCTAGAGACGTGAAGCTTATTGAAGAGCCAATGGCTGCAGCAATTGGAGCAGGTTTACCTGTTGAAGAAGCTAGCGGAAGCATGGTTATCGATATTGGTGGAGGAACATCTGAAATTGCCATACTTGCATTAAACGGAGTTGTTTATGCTGAATCGGTAAAAATCGGAGGAGATAAGATGGATGAATCAATTGTTTCCTATATTCGAAGAAATTATGGATGTGTTATTGGAGAATCAACTGCTGAAAAAATTAAGCATACAATTGGATGTGCATCTGAGGACTCTGAAAAACAAGAAATGATGGTTACTGGTAGAAATTTAGCAGAGGGGATACCTGAAACATTTAGTCTTTCAAGTGACCACGTTTACGATGCTATGAAAGATCCACTTAATGGAATAATCCGAGGAATTAGAGATGCACTTGAGCTTTCTCCTCCCGAACTCTCTGCAGATATTGCAGAAAGAGGTATTGTTTTAACTGGAGGCGGAGCGCTATTAAGAGATTTAGATCGATTAATCTCATCTCAAACTGGAATACCGGTTATTGTAGCTGAAGACCCCCTAACATGCGTTGCAAGAGGGGGAGGTCAAGCGTTAGAAATAATTGATAAATACAATATAGACCTACTATCAACTGAGTAATATGGCAAGATTGCCTGATAAATCATCAAGGTTTGTATTGATAGCAACTTTTATTATTTGCTCTTCAATTTTATTTATAGATTTTAGATTTGGTGCTTTCAAGCCTGTTCAGAATTTCTATAACTCTTCTTCAATATTTATTCGAGTGTTGTCAACTGATTATATTGCAAGACCTTTATATAGATCTCTCTCAAGTATTTGGGGTATCAGAAGAGCGATGGAAGAAAATCAAAGTTTAAAAGAAGAACTCAATAAGCAATTAATTGAGAATTATATTATTTCTAACAAAGAAATTTTAAATACAAATATTTTCCTTGATGTAAAAAATTTGGAAAACATAGATTTAAAGTTAGTTCCTGCAAAGGTTGTAAGTTTTGATGTTAATCAATATCGATGCTGTGATAAGCATAGAATGTTTTTGTTACCGGAAGTATCAAGCGATGTCGACTCTTTTAAAGTCGTAATAAATCCTGAGGGAATAATAGGACAAACAATTAAAATTAACAAAAGCTTATTTGAGGTAATCTTGTTAAGTGATAAAAGCCACAAGATACCGATTCAAAATGAAAATGAGTTTTATTGTGAAGCTAGCGGATTAGGAATACCTAAAAAAATATTCTGTGATGTTGATTTAACTATAGGAGAGAGATATTTTGAATTAGATCAAATGATTTTCTCATCCGGGCTAGGTGGCATATTTCCCAAGGGTATTGAGATTGGGAGTATTTATGAAATCCAAGATTTATCAGCTAAAGAAGTTAGGATAGTAATTAAGCTAAATGCGGACCCCTTAGCTTCAAATTATTTTGGAGTTCTTCAGTAATGAAACTTTCAGAGTTACTCTTTTTGACCGTAATCTTTATATTACTTAGTTTTATTGATTCACAACTTAATTTTTTTCTTACAGGCTTTCTTATAGTTTCAAACATTACTTACTTATTTCTTTGTTACTTGTGTTTTAGGAATCCTCAAAAAATTAATTCACTATTTGGAGCATATATCGGTTTTATTATAGATCTTCACCAAAATGTTTTTTTTGGTCTCCATGCTTCATTATTCACACTAACCATTCTCTTAATTAACTATAATTATTTTAGGTTGAGGATGTTTTCAACTCTGCAAACAACATTAGTTTTTAGTTTTTTTACAGCTTTCTTTGTTGGATTTAAGAGCATCTTACTTTCAACAATGAATTTCCAATATTTAGTGGTCTTTTTAAGCTTTTTTTCTGCATTTATTGTTTATCTTTTTGTTCCTAGTCTAGGAAAATTATTAATAAAGAGAACTAAGCTTTAAAATGCATAAGGCTTTGATATTAAGATTTTTATTAGTGGTTTTTTCACCGCTCATAGTTATTTCATTATCCTATTTTTTGTTTCTTAGTAAGCCTGAGTTTTTTTCTAACAGTCTTGAAAGATATAACTACCAAGACTATTCCTTTAGTTTTAGAGAAGTATCAACAAATAAAAATCCCTTATATCCAGAATTAATATTTGAAGATGTTGTTCTTAAAAATAAAAATGGGGACATTAAAATTATTAAGCTTAAGATAGGGCTCAATATGCTTGGATATTTTTTTGATGATATTAAGAGACTAAAATATCTAAAAATTTATGCAACACAGGTTAAAACAGAGAATTATATTTCTTTACTTCCAGAAAACTCTATAGCACTTAAAAATAATTTGTTAAATATAATTGATAGTGGCAATATCGAGGAGCTTTATTTTGAATTTATAGACGGAGCCGACATCAGCATTAATAATGAATTAATTATTTCAGATGTAATCCTTAACTTAGGATCTAGAAGAAAACTATTAGCTAATCGTGCATTTATAACTGCAGATCCTCAAGAAGTAAAAATAAAGTTTGATAAAGGCTCATACGAAGATCTTCCATTTGAAGAAATTACGGGATTTTTAAACGTAGACACAATGGAATTGAGCTATATTTCTTATCATAAATCTATTAATGATTACGCTGAAAATATTCTTCCGCTTGGAGCTTTAAACTTTAAAAATGATATTCAGCTATTTACCACAGGTTTTGTAGATTTTAGAAATAATAAAAATAAGAATTTTGGCTTTATTAGTTTTCAAGATCTCTCAGATATAAAATATCTAGAAGATGGATTTAATATAAAGACAAATATATTCATTGAAGATTTCAATAATGTATTTTCACAAAATTTTATCTCCTTTAACGATCTCGAGATAAATCTATATCTATCTGGGAATGAGATACAAAATTCATCTGCTTTTAATTTCTTTTCGGATAAACAATCTGGTGTTGAGCTATCAGGAAATTTTAATGAAGGAAATCTCAGATTAGATTTTGAAAGTGAAAACCTTAAAGGATCTATAGTGAGAGACGCTTCAAGCTTCTTCAGAATTAATCTTTATGACTCAAATATTAATTTTAATTTTGGAGATTCCGAAGAGGACAATTTTGTTCTCCCAAACCTAAAGTTCAGAGTAACTGGAGAAAATGTTATTTTTAATGATGCAATATTCAACTCAATTGATTTTTATTATCTAAAGAATGGGGATGTTCTTACATTAAATGATATAAATATTGATAGTGACTTTTTAAAAATATCCAATTATGAAAATGAACCTGCCTATTTTTCCATCAATGCCAGTGAAGATTTTTACAAAATAAAAGGTTTATATGAGTTTTACGATATTAAAAATTCTCTAAAACTTGAAAATTTTCCACCAATAAATTATTTGAGATCAAATATAAATATTCAGTGGAATAACTTTCTTGAGCTCAGAAATATAGAGGGAAGCTTTGATTTTTTAGCTAAAGATTTTCAAGTAAATCAAAGGAACCCAAATTCTGCTCTATTAAATCTAATCGGCTTACTAGACATACAATCATTTTTTGATGGTTATGACGGATCATCAACTGACGAATATATTAAATTTAAAAGAGGAAGCGGAAGTATGATTTTTTCCCAAAAATATGGGAGAGTTGTTGATAATTTTTCTTTTGAGGCTGATTTTGGAAACATGGATTGGAGTGGCTTTATTATCAAAGATAATTCCGGCTTTTTTGAAGAGCTAGATCTTGAGCTATCTTTAAAATTAAATCTACAAGAAAATATACCCTGGTATGCAGCTATTTTTGGTGGTTTAGGTGTTGCTGCTGGAACGGCAATTATCGGAAGTGTTTTTGAAGATCAGATTGAAGATATTTCAACTATAGAATACACAGTGAAAGGCCCATTGAATTCTCCAAGTCTAGAAAGGTTAGAGTAGAAATATTGTTGCAAGACCCAGAAAAGAAACAAAACCGACAACATCAGTCACTGTTGTAACAATAACACTTCCAGCTATGGCAGGATCCTGATTTAATCTTCTTAAGATAACAGGTACAAACACCCCTGCAACAACTGAGCTTAGAAGATTTATTATCATTGCAGCAGCAATTAGTATTGAAAGAATTATCTGATTAAACCAAAGGTAAGTAACCAAACTAATTATTAAAGACAAAACGATTCCATTAAGAATCGAAACCGCCAGCTCCCTTTTAAAAAGCCATCCTAGATTTGAATTTGAAATTTGCTCTAAGGTCAGTCCCCTCAAAACTATTGTTAAAGTTTGAGTTGCAGCAACACCTCCCATACTTGCAACAATTGGCATCAAAACAGCTAGATATACTATTTTGTCAATTGCATCTTGAAAAATATTTATTGCTAAAGCAGCTATGAATGCAGTGATGAGATTAAGGCCAAGCCAAACAATTCTTCTTCTTGCAGCTCTTGCTGGAGGTGAAAATGTATCTTCAGCAATTCCAGCCATACTCAAAAAGTTTTGATCTGCATCTTCAATAATAACATCTACGACATCATCAATGGTTATTCTCCCAATAAGCTCATTTTTATGATTCACAACCGCGGCAGAAATAAGATCATTTTGTTCAAAAAACCTAGAAACTTCTTTATCAGACTCATTGACGTTAAAAGAATGCGGTTTGTAATTCATAATGTCCGATACTTTAAGTTCTAGATCTGAGCTGATAATCTTTGAGATCTTTAGCTCACCAATAAAATTATTATTTTTAGAGACTACAAATAATTTATCTGTATTTTCTGGAATATCGCCAATTGATCTTAGATATTCTAGAACTAAATTAAGAGAAGAATCTTTTTGTACACTTATAATGTCATTATTAAGCAAGCCGCCCGCAGAATCTTCAGGATACTCTAAAACCATCTCAACTCTTTCTCTGTCTATTTTAGTCATCTTAGAGAGAAGAAAGCTTGTTCTCTGCTGTGGAAGATTCTGAAGAATATCAACCATTTCATCTAATTCAAGATTTTGGACCAAATCAAGCAGTTCTTCATTAGAAATCTCATCAAATAGATCATGCTGTATTTCTTCACCCAATTCGCTGAGCACCTCAGCTTCATTTGATTTATCTATAATTGACCAAATTACTTTTCGTTGCTCAGAGGGTGTCGATTCAAGACAATGAGCAATCTCATGTGAATCCATTTTAGAGAGGATTCTCCGAATCTGAATGAACTTATCTTCTGATTTTTTGCTTAATACCTCAAAAATCTTCTCTTGATTGTAGGTTTCCATCAATCAAAAACTGTTCCAAAGTATTCCTTTTTTATAAGTGAGCTATTTATAAGATAATCTTTTTCACCTTTATCAAGGATACTTCCATCTTTTATGACAATTGAGTAATTACATATATCTATAGTTTCTCTCAGATTATGATCAGTTATTAAGATGCTAATACCTTTTTTAGAAAGATTCTTTAAAACATTCTTTATATCTTCAATAGCAAGAGGATCAATGCCAGCAAATGGCTCATCTAAAAGTATTAGTTTTGGTTTTGAAGCTAAACATCTAGCTATTTCAACTTTTCTTCTTTGGCCACCTGACAATACATAACCCATTGAATCCACAATAGACCCTAAGTCAAACTCTTTAATTGTGCTTTGATAAAAATTAAGAAGATCTTCTTTTTTTAAAAAATTCTTTTCTGCTACACCCAAAATATTTGATTCAACTGAAAGGTTCCTAAATATTGAGGGTTCTTGTGGCAAATAGCTCATTCCAACTTCGGCTCTTTTATGCGGAGGAATCATAGTTATATTTTTGTTATCAAGAAAAACTTCTCCACTATCTATTTTTATTAATCCTAAGATTGAGTAAAAAGTTGTAGTTTTTCCAGCACCATTAGGTCCTAAAAGTCCAACAATTTGGCCCTCTGAAATATTAAACGAGATTTCATTGATAATTTGCTTATTTTTTATAGATTTTGATATATTTTTAACTCTTAGGACTTCCATATCAGTTTATTTGAAGTTCTCCAGAACCTATATTGAATTTTATTATTTTACCTCTTATTCGCGAGTTCTGGTCCTCTATCAAGACGTTTCCAGAAATTTCTATTTCATCATCTTTTATTAAGACTAAATTTGAAAAACCATTGAAAGTATTATCTTCGGTGTCTATTTCGAATCTTACAGGCGACCCTTCAATCTTAATAAGCTCTGAATTTCTATTATATTCTGCAACCCCTCCAAATATTTCAAACGAGTCTGAGCGAAAAATAACATTATCTCTAAATTCAATTTTTCCTTCTTTAATTTCTATATTATCTGAAGAAATATCTATTGTTTCTGATACATCTATGCTCATTTCAGCAGCATTAAGGAATCCAAATATTGAAATAAGCAAGCCAACAAGAAGTATCTTATGCATAAAAATTTAAAAACTAACAAGTGTATAATAATGCAATGTTGCACTTAAAAAGAAATTTATTAGTCTTATTTTTACTTTTATCATTTCCAATTTTTACAGATATTAATAAAAATCCATTTGAGCTCATTGATATTAAATCACAGGAAATGGTAGTTGTTTTAACTTCAGAAAATGAATTGTTCAATACCAATCCAGAGCTATTCAAGAATAAGATAAAAAATATTTTTGAACCCCTGATAGATTTCAACAGAGTTAGTGCGAGTGTTATGGGAAAAAAGTATTATTTGAGTGCAACTAAAGAAGAAAGAGCAGAATTTATTGAAGTTTTTAAGATTTCACTTCTTGACACATATGCAGAAACCCTTGCTCAGTGGGGCGATGCAGAAATAATTACTGATTTTTCTTATGATGAGAAAAAAAATAAAATTATAAGCATTAAGCAAAATTTACTAACCACTAACAATATATATCCAATAATTTACAAACTTAGGGAATATAAAAACGGAACATATAAAATAGTGAATATAATTATTAATGGAATCAATTTGGGGCAAACCTTTCATAATCAATTTCAAGCACTTGCTATAGAAAAAAATGAGAATATTTCTTCAATTATTAGCGAATGGAAATCGGATGCTTTTATAGATGGATAATAATCAAATACAAGAACTTATTAGATCTTTTTTAGACGATGTTTCTGTTTTAACTGTCAGCGGTCAGGATTGTAATTTTTCTATAAAAATTGTTTCTAAAGATTTCACAAATATAAGTATCCTAGAGAGGCATAAAACTATTATGAAATTATTCTCAGATCTTCTTCAATCTGGTGAACTCCATGCTATTAGTTTAGATTTAAAGTCACCAAGCGAGCTTTAATTGGAAAAATTATTAATCAAAGGTGGAAAAAGTCTCTTTGGTGAGATTGATTGCTCAGGTGCTAAGAATGCTGCTCTACCAGTGATTGCAGCATCAATTCTTTCATCGAATGATGTAACGCTTAAAAATCTTCCATATCTTCAAGACATTACTACCATGTTTGAACTCATCGGCTCAATGGGAGCAGATATTTTGCTAGATGAAAGAATGAATTTTAGACTCAATACATCAGACCTTTCCAATCTTGAAGCAAGATATGAGCTTGTAAAAACTATGCGAGCTTCTATCTTAGTTCTTGGATCTATGGTGGCTAAATATGGATATGCAAAGATTGCATTACCTGGAGGATGCGCTATTGGAAGTCGCCCAGTGAATTATCACCTTACAGCTCTTGAAAAGCTTGGTGCAGAAATATCACTCAATAATGGATATATTGAGGCTAAAGCCAAAAAACTAATTGGAGCTGATATAGAATTTGAGGGAGTTACTGTAACTGGCACAGAAAACTTGATGATGGCTGCTTCATTAGCAGAGGGAGTCACAACTTTAACGAATGTTGCGAAAGAGCCAGAAATTTCTGACTTGGCAGACTTTTTAAACTCAATGGGAGCCAACATTTCAGGAGCAGGAACAGAAAAGATTAGAATTGAAGGCGTAAAAGAATTAATCGGAACAACTTTTACAATCCCTGCAGACAGGATTGAAGCAGGTACATATCTTGTAGCAGGAGCTCTTACGAATGGAAAAATTACAATCAATAAGATAGATCCAAGTAGAATGGGCGCAATTATAGAAACTCTTCAAAAAGCTGGAGCTGAAATAAACTCAAATGAGAATTCTATTTCATTAGATATGACGAATAATGCTATAAAGCCTGTTGATATTATTACGGCCCCATTTCCTGGATTTCCAACGGATATGCAAGCGCAATTTACTGTTTTAAACTGCATCGGGCACGGTGGATCCTTCGTAAAAGAAACTATATTTGAAAATAGATTTATGCATGTTCAAGAACTTAATAGAATGGGCACTGATATTACAATTAACGGGACTACTGCACTTATTAATGGAGTTGATTCTATTTCTGGAGCTCAAGTAATGGCAACAGATTTAAGGGCATCAGCAAGTCTAATACTTGCTGGTTTAGTAGCAAAAGGAGAAACCATTGTTGATAGGATTTATCATATTGATAGAGGCTATGAAAGAATAGAAGAGAAATTATCCAATCTCGGTGCAGAAATAATAAGATTACCTAATTAGATGCAACAGTCTTAACTAAAACTTCTTTGTTCGCATCTTTTCCATAAAGCTCTAATAAAATCTCATCACCTGGAAAAGTTAATTTTAAAGCTGTAGTTAGATTTGCCCATGTAGCTGGCAAGTCATTTATCTTTAATATTATATCGCCCTCCGATACTCCATTAAGCTCTAGGGGATTATTGATACCAGATGTATCATCTATTTTTATAATGCTTAAAGCAGGCACTAAACTACTTTTTAAATTTAGCCTTATCTGCCTTACCTGAAAGTCGCCAATCCATGAATTTCTTACCTTACCAAACTTTATAAGCTCGGAGGCAACTTGAATTACTTTTTCAGATGGTATTGCAAAACCAATTCCTGAGTAAGTTCCAGTTTTTGAATATATGCTCGAATTAATACCAATTAAATTTCCTTCTTCATTAAGTAATGCACCACCAGAGTTTCCTGGGTTTATTGCTGCATCAGTTTGAAGTAATTCCAGATAAGGGTTTCCATAATCTCTTCCAGTTGCACTAATAATGCCACTTGTTACAGTTTTCCCAACACCAAACGGATTCCCAATGGCAAGGACTTCATCCCCAATCTTTATATTGCTCGATTCAGCTGACTCTATAGGATTTAAATCTTCGAAACCACTAATTTTTAAAACTGCAATGTCTGAGTATTTATCTGCACCAATTAATACTGCCTCTGTAATTTCTCCATCATTGAATTCCACAAAAACAGATCTTGCATTAGTTAGTATGTGAGTGTTAGTTACAATATGGCCTTCTTTTGAGAAAATTACTCCAGAGCCAACCGCATTTCTAGTTCTATTAATTCCTCTATTGCTTATGAATATATTGACAACAGATGATGAGGCTTTTTCAGCCGCATAGGCCAAATCTTCATACGAGCCTTTTTTATAGCCAGTTTCAAATGAAACTATACCAATAAATGCGGCAAATATAATGCCGCTAATGATAAACTTATAATTTCTCATTTCAAAAAAGTATGTATCAAACTATTTTAAAGAAGTTTTCAGAAGATGGCATTCATTTAAATGATGAACAGGACAACTTTCTTAAGATTTTTGAAAAAAACCTTCCTAAAAAGACTTTTTTTGTAAACTTTTTCAGTAAAAAATCAAAAAAAGGTTGTTATGTATATGGTGATGTTGGAAGGGGTAAAACTATGATATTAAATTCAATATTTAAAGAAATTAAACATACTAAATGCTCATATCACTTCATTGAGTTAATGAAGTTTATCCACACTGAACTTAAGTCAGTTAATAATACCAAAGATCCTTTAGAAAAAATTGCAAAAAGGATGGCTTCCAAGCATAAAGTTATCTTCATTGATGAATTTCAAGTTGAGGATGTTTCAGATGCAATGATAATTGGAAAACTTTTAAATTTATTATCAAAAATGAATGTTTTTATAATGCTCACATCGAATGCAAAGATAGAAAACCTCTATAAAAATGGTCTTCAAAGAGACAAATTTATTAAACAAATTAAACAGTTAGAAAAGGACTTTGTTGTATATGAATTCATTGGAGATAAGGACTATAGATTAAAGAATATAAATTTAAATTCTTCAGAGAATATTGAAGATTTTAACCAAGACGAAATCTTTGATTTCATTAAGAAAAACTTCAACTTTATCGGGGATCTAAGTAAAGAATTTAGAATAAATGATAGAACTTTTGCATGTAAAGGTAATACTAAAGACTTTATTTGGCTTTCATATAAAGATTTCTTTAGACAAAGTTTAGCAATCTCTGATTTTTTAGCTATTTGTAAAAATTATGACTGGTTCTTCATTGATGATTTTGATCAAAATGATGATCATGGCAAGGATATCATTAGAAGATTCATTGGTTTTATTGATATCGCGTATATTGAAAAAGTAAAAATTAAGTTCTTTTTAAACAATGATGACATTAGGAACCTTTATAGCGGAGAAGAGCTATCATTCTTATGGGATAGAACCATAAGCAGACTTGAAGAAATGCGAGATATTAATGATAAATAAATTATAAAAATTATTGATTAAATAGCTCTTAACCTTTAATATTCGTCCACACAAAAAAGTGATATGAAAACATTTAGCTTAAAAAATACTGAAGTTACTAGAGACTGGGTTGTGTTCGACGCCTCAGATAAGGTTTTGGGTCGCTTCGCAACTAAAATTGCTGATAAACTAAGAGGTAAAGACAAACCAACATTTACTCCGCATGTTGATGGTGGTGATTTCGTAGTCGTAATAAATGCAGAAAAGTTAAAAGTTACTGGAAACAAATCTGAACAAAAGAAATACTTCAAACATTCTTTATATCCGGGCGGACTAAAAGAAAAATCATATACAGAAGTTCTTGAGAACAATCCCGAAAGGATTGTTGAAAATGCAGTTAAAGGAATGCTGCCAAAAAATAAGCTAGGAAAATCAATGATAAAAAAACTTAAGGTTTATAGAGGATCTGAGCATCCCCATGAATCTCAAAATCCAACTGAATGGAATCCTAAAATATGAGCAGCGAAAGACTTTATGCAACAGGAAGAAGAAAAACATCTTCTGCAAGAATTTACTTATCTCAAGGTGGCGGAGCTATTAGAGTTAACAATAAAGAACTCTCTGATTACTTTGGAAGAGAGGTAGCTCAAATGCTTGTCAAACAACCGCTTGAACTATGTAATTTAATAGATAAAGTTGATATTGATGCAAAAGTTAAAGGTGGCGGTAGCTTCGGGCAAGCAGGAGCAATAAGGCATGGTATTTCTAGAGCACTTCTTCTATTTGATGAAGAGCTTAGGCCACAGCTGAAGAAAGCCGGCTTTCTAACTAGAGATTCAAGAAAAGTAGAGCGAAAAAAACCTGGTCTAAAAAAGGCAAGGAAGAGCTCTCAATTTTCAAAAAGATAGATATAATTTATTATTAAAATCTACTTCCAATAAGGATGTTTTTGTATTATATTGTGCGTACTTTGGAAACATATATAAGGAAGTATGTGGGTACAAATAATAAGAAATACCCCAATATAAAAGGTCTTTCAGAAAGTTTTACCTTTTTTAATAGTTTATCTTCATTTATTTGTTTTAAGATCATGAGTACTCTATTTTTAGAATATGGGTACATTACTGATTTATATTATTTATCTTTATTAAAATGACTGAAACCACTGAAAAATATCTCACTCTTAGAGGAGCTAACAATGACATTTATTTCTTCCAAAAAAGGGTTAGTGAAAAGGTTGCAGATATCATTGGTACTAGCTTTGTAAAGACATCGTTAAGGACTAAAGATCTCAATGAAGCTATTTCTAGCAGAGATGAGCTTGTAGATGCGTTAAATGAACTTGAAAATTCTGATATTTTGGATATTAGTGATCATTTTCGTAGCACATTGGATAGCTTTGGTATCTCTATTTCAAAGGAAAATGGACATAAGGAATTTGAAACAAGTAATGAACCAGATCAAGGGAGAAGAAAGGTTCTGATTGGACTTACTGCTGGCTTTGCAGCTGCTGGTGTAGCTTTTGCAGCTACACCATTTGTAACAACTTGGAATCCAAGTGCAAGGGCCAAAGCAATAGGATCTGCGGTTAAGGTCGATGTTTCAAAAATGATGGTTGGACAGCAGATTCAAGTTTCGTGGAGGAAACAGCCAATATTGATTATTAGGCATTCAACATCAGTACTGTCTGGCTTGACCTCAGTTATATCAAAACTTGCTGACCCAAATTCAGATAGTATTGATGAACCTTATAAAAATATTAATGCCACAAGGTCTTTAAGCTCTGAATATTCTGTACTATCTGGGGTTTGTACTCATTTAGGGTGCTCGCCAAAATACTACCCAGAAGTTGAACCTAAGCCATGGGATTCCACTTGGGAAGGTGGTTTTTTCTGTCCTTGTCATGGCTCAATGTTTGATTTAGTTGGCAGAGTTTATAAAGGTGTTCCTGCACCCACTAATTTAACTGTACCCCCTCATTTCTTTGAAGGGAGTATTTTAACAATTGGAGAAGAAGCATAATGGTAACGAAGGTTCTAAACTGGATTAACTACAGACTACCAATAATTAATACATTTGAAAGGCATCTTTCTAAGCATCCTGTCCCAAAAAAAGTTAACTTTTGGTACCTCTTTGGAGCTCTTGCTTCAATTGTCCTTATTCTTCAAATAGTCACAGGAATCTGGTTAATGATGCCATATTCAAATACTGAAGAAGGAGCATTTGCATCAATTGAATACATTATGAGAGATGTTGATTATGGATGGATCATCAGGTACATGCATACTACAGGAGCATCGATGTTCTTTGCTATAGTTTATCTTCATATGTTCAGAGGCCTCCTGTATGGTTCATATAAAAAACCTAAAGAATTAGTATGGATTTTTGGATGCACAATTTATCTAGTAATGATGGCTGAAGGATTTTTGGGTTATGTTCTTCCATATGGCCAAATGTCATATTGGGGTGCACAAGTTATTATCTCTCTTTTTGGAGCAATACCCTACATTGGTGAATCATTAGAGGTTTGGATAAGAGGCGATTATTATATTTCTGGCATAACAATTTCAAGATTTTTCGCACTTCATGTAGTTGCGTTACCCCTTATATTAATTGCTCTAGTTTTTCTTCATCTTGTAGCATTGCATGAAGTTGGTGCTGGAAATCCAGAGGGTGTTGATATTGAGGAATATATAGATGATGATGGAGTCCCATTAGACAGTGTTCCTTTTTTCCCTTATAAAGTTTTGAGTGCAATGCCTGCAATTGGAGTTTTTGGACTGGTTTTTTGCGTAATAATGTTTTTCTTCCCTGAGGGTGGTGGATATTTTCTTGAATTAGCAAATTTTGAGGAAGCAAACCCACTAGTAACTCCTGAACATATAGCACCTGTTTGGTATTATTCACCCTTTTATACAATGTTAAGAGCAGTTCCAGATCCACTTGGTGGTCTTATAGTTATGGCTGCAGCAGTGGCAATATTATTTGTCGTTCCTTGGTTGGATAGAAGCAATGTTGCTTCAATAAGATACAAAGGAATATTGAGTAAGATAGCGATAGTTTTGTTTATAGTCAGCTTTGTTACCTTAGGATACTTGGGAACTGTCACTGTTACAGAAACAGGGAAAATCATGTCCGTAATTTGTACTCTAATGTATTTTGCTTTTTTCCTATTAATGCCTATTTATACAAGCATTGAAAAAACCTATGAGGTGCCAGATAGATTGTGATTAAACCAATATTAATTATAAGTATTTTATCTTTCTCGCTTGTTCCTTCATTAAACTCAGCCGAAGGTGGTCCATGCAAAGACTATGGAGATTGTGATGAGTTTGTACCAGATTTAAATAACATGGCTTCGCTGCAGAGAGGCGTAGGCACATTTATGAAATATTGCTACAGCTGCCATTCGCTTAAATATTCTCGATGGGGAAGGGTTGCTAATGATCTACAAATACCCGAAGACATTTTCTTTGAATATCTTGTCTCTGATAAGGATGCTGGACCATATGATTTAATGGTTGCTCCTATTCATGAATTAGAAATAGATAATGCTCCTCCTGATTTAACCTTGGTTGCAAGAAAAAGAACTTCAAGCTGGGTTTATACCTATTTAAGAGCTTTTTATGATGATTCTTCAACAACCTATGGATCAAATAATCTTGTTTATCCAGGCGTAAATATGCCAAATATTTTAGCGCCAATACAAGGCAACCAAAAACTGGGCTGTAAAGAAGTTCCTGTTTTAGCTAAGAATGGCGGCGAAAAAAGAGATGAATTTGGAAATACTATTACTAAAGAAAAGTGTGGCTACCTTAAGTATCAAGACGGATCAGGCTTGTTAAATGTTGAAGAGTTTGATGAATTTATATATGATCTCACAAATTTTTTAACATATGTAGGTGAGCCCAGTAGGGCGGAAAGGGAAAGAATGGGAGTATATGCGATAATATTCTTTATTATATTTACATTTCTTTCTGCGCTTCTCTAC
>Ga0207985_1000230_pt1 | contig 14962 bp, 14 predicted proteins | sample ETNtaG_3_FD_185761 | JGI IMG/M metagenome (GOLD analysis project Ga0207985, IMG submission 185761) | Marine microbial and viral communities from oxygen minimum zone, Eastern Pacific Ocean - ETNP201302SV84 (SPAdes) (version 2) | ecosystem: Environmental > Aquatic > Marine > Unclassified ...
GCCCGCTGGCGGGATAGGTCGCCAGCACCAGAAGCGACGCCTGCCGCGTTCCTGCCACCATACTAGATCGAACCTTTCGGGCGGTGCGATGTCTCTACCACCAGCACGAATGACCAGTGTCGGGAAGGTTGGACGCGAGTGGCCGTTCTTGGCGGTCATACCGATCAAATGGCACCCTGCAGGGACGCGCGGCCTCCAGACAGAGACGTCTTGGTTTGCGCCGGAACCACTGTCGTTCCATATCTCATCGTACTCACTTACGGGGACGAATTCGAACTTCTCCTCCGCTGAAATCGACTCAGTTGAGTGGATTTTATGCTCCGAGTGGATGGTGAAATCCTTCCGTTCGGCCAGAGTGTATCCGCCGTCTGAAAAGACACGTATGCTCCAATCGCCTTCTGCCCGCCCCCCGTTTGATAACGAAGCGTTGTTCACGTCGATGTCCCTGATGTATTTCCATCGCTGGTTTTGCCCTCCGTGATCCTGATCGGGTGCGCCCGTTGGATAGATGCCGACCCAGGCATCATTGTGGTTCGGGGGGTTGCTGAGTTTGAAGCGGACGGGTTTACCAGACACGGCTTCCAGCACCTGAATAGATCCATCTGAAGCAAACGTGGAGGAGCGGTCGGTGTTGAGGTGCTGTTGAGTTTGAGTCGTAGCGTCGGGCGGGTGATAGACTGTTGGCGCCGGATGCTTGCCGCCTGGGGCACCCGGGTTACCCCAGCCTTCGACATTTTCCCACACGCCTTCACGCGGGGGAACGCCGGTCTTTCCACCGGTATGCGCGGCATAGAGGACCCCGACTTTTGAGATGATCATCCACTTGTTCCACTCCGGGCGTTGATGGTTAGTTCCGCAGTCTTGGAAAGCGATGAAAATCTCAGGGTTCTGAGTATGCTGGTAATGGCCGGCGATAGTGCTGAAGTGTCTATTCTCATGTTTGCCGGGCATGAACTCGTAGTTCCCGTTCACTTCCGGGCTTCCGGCTTGAGCGACGATTACATACGAGGGCATCGATGCTGTAGTTGTTGATTTTGAAACGGATTCCATTTTTATTTCGAATCTCCGGTGGGATCCAGCTTCTTCCCATCTTCTAGTTCCTAAAGGTGGACCGCCTGAATTCGGTGGTTCGATCCAACCACCTCGAAACCAATCATTCGTTCCGTCTTGAGAACGGTCATCCAAACTCCATGAGGGGCCTCCCCCCGAATTCGCATTGTAGAAATAAAGCATGCACCCTGAGTTGTTTTTGTACCATGGTTTTCCATTAATTTCATTGGTTTGAATTGTATACACCCCGTTGTATTTCGGTAATGAGTGCTCCGAAACGAGGATGCTTTCTCCTCGAATCATGCCGCTGTCAGAATTCAGGATGGGTTCACTTGTCTTGCGATACTGTTCAATCTGGATTTCTTCCCAGCCGCCTCTTGGCGCATGATCACGGTTCCACTGTGCTGTGCCATTCTGCTGCGCACTCAGGTACTTCCCATGACAAGACCTCAAACAGACGACATTGTTGCCACGGTCTTCGACCGTAAACTCCTCCCAGCCACCTGGTGGCGCTTCTCTACGATTGATTTGTACGCTACCATCAAGTTGCGCTGATAGGTACATGCCGTGTACGCCCTTGAGAGCGATCTTGTCCCCCTGGCGCTCTTCAAGATGGAAATGTTCCCAGGTACTTGCGATCTCGCGATTCCACTCAGCACGCCCATCGGGCTGCGCGCTCAGGTACTTGCCATGCACGCTTCTGAGTGCGACTGATCCTGCTATCGCGAACCCTCCGGCACGCCCCTAGCGAGGGATATCCAGATATGGCTCTTTTCGGTTCAGGGAGAAAAACGGCGGTTTAAGTGATGCACGTTGTACCCGAACGGTATGTCTGATTATGTAATGCCCGTGTTGATTGGGTTGTACGCGGCCTTCGCGATTACTGCGATGGCAGTTACTCCCTTCATCACTGCCTGAGACCGAAACGGTACCAATGCGATTGTAGGATTTCGCCTCTCATGGCGATAGCCATACATTGAGAGCAGTGTCGTTCTGTGTGACGTTGATACTCCTGGGAAACAGATTAATACCTCTAACGACACTTTCCCGCTGTGACCAGGGACAGCTTCACTGATGCCAAGCAGAAAGTCGAGGAGCTGTACAAGCGCATGGACAATAATACGATCAGGAAGGTCTATGCCTATTACAAACAAGCCACAGAGGGGGACATATCTGGCAAGAGGCCCAGCGCCCTCCGATTTAGGGATCGAGTGAAGTTTGATGCCTGGTCTTCGATTTCCGGGATGAGCAAGGAAGACGCTGAGGCCGCTTACATCGAATTAGTGAGTAATTTGGATTTGAGTGCTGAGGAGGTATCCTGTGACACCAGGGAGTCAGAAGCTAGACTCGAATAATATAACGACAAAATGATAAGTGGAGTGCCGGTAGTATATTCATGTATTGTCGAGTCAATCAAATCAAGTACGACGCCTCAAGGAAGGACGAGGTCATTGCCCTCTTGGAAAGTCAGCGTGAGACCATGATGGGACTTACTGGAATCCAGGCGGTCTACACAATCGAGGTTGCCGAAGGGGAGCTTACGAGCATTGCGGTTTATGACACAAAAGAAAACTTCGATGCCGCCACCCCCGAGGTAGGGAAGATCATGGGTGGCTTTGCAGCCTTCTTCACCGCTCCACCCGTTGGAAACGAAGGGCCAACCATATTCAGTTTCTGAGCCAGTCCTTTCAATCGGTCTGTTCAATTGCTCTGACACTGCGGACAGAAATCCAGTCGCCTGCCCCCGATTATCTCCCTCAAGACCTCTGTACCGCACGAGAGGCATTGCAGGCCGTTTCTGCAGAAGACCGCGTGGCGGTATGACCTCCTCCTCTCTCCCCTCTCCTTGCCCTGGTCCGCGACCTCCTTGGGAACGGTCAGCCCGCCTGTTCGGTAGGACATCATGCAGAGGCGCTTGGCCTCCTCGGCCCAGGCTCTGCGCTTCTCGTCCGAAAGATCCCTCGGCTTGGCATGGGGGTTGACTCCAGCCTGGTGGAGTATCTCGCTCCTCAAGTAGTTCCCGACCCCTGCCAGGAAGGACTGGTCGAGCATCAGGTTGGATGCCTTCCTGTTCCTATGCCTCTTTTCCTCAAGCATATCCATTATGACCTGCGGAGTGCATGATTCGTCTAGGACGTCTGGTCCCAGCTTGGAGATGAACGGATGGCTCTCCTCGTCGCATGTTGGAATTATTTCGACGTCGGTCGCGGACCAGAGTCTGACTGCGTGGCTTTCCGTCAGCACCTCGGCCCGCAGGGCTCTGCCCCACTTGAGCTCGGTGCTTCTCCGGTTAACCGTCCATCGTCCGTAGAGCTGGTTGTGGCTGTACATCGAGAGGCCACAGTCGAACCTAGTGAGCATCGCCTTTCCACGTGTTGCGACGGACACTATCTGGGAGTCGCCTACAATAGACTGGAACTCGCGGATTGGGGGATAGTGAAGCTCAATCGCTTCTATCTCCCGGCCCACTAGTCTCTTTGATATCCTGTCGGCGGACCTTCTTATCTCGGGGCCCTCGGGCATGTTATGTTGATATCCCCCCAATACAAAAATCCGAGTTTCTGCGGGTTGTGTTGTTATGGCCAATAGCAAGTGATTAAGAGGAGGGGTGCCAAGTGCAATTTGTGGAAGTCAACCGCGATTTTGTTCGGTCCTTTACATACATATCAGGACCGCTGGTTTTGTTCTCCTACGTTTTCGCCCTTTCTCGGATTGATGATGGTGCCGCTCTTTGGGGGGGAATACCAAATTCTTGGATCACATACATTGTCCCGTTCATGCTCCTTGCGGCAGTAGGCTTCCTCATGTATTGGTGGGTCGCGCTATTCCAACTCGACGCCTCGTCAGTAGACTCCTTCAGATGGCCGTGGGGGGAATCAGATGGTAATGGTGCTACTAGGCTCCTACTGGCATATGCACTCTTTCTGATTCCATCCATCTTCTGGATAGATAGTACTATTTTCCACATGAACAACTCTTACACTTGGACCCCTTTCTTGGTAGTGGGGGTTCTGGCGTTAGCCTCCGTTGGTAACGTATTGCTCATGCTGATAGCTTACGGAGCTTGGCAGGATGACGTCGAAGGTTCTGGATTAATGCTGGTGGGTTCTATATTCCTAGGAATACAGGTCATAATCAATGACCTAATCATGTGGTCTGCCAAATTCCCCTGGTAGATTTAATCGCATTATACCGTGTTATCTGGTTCTGTGCTTTCAACACCCGCGTTTCCTTCAGACGTTGTCACTTCCTAGATAGGACGTAGTTTACCGCGTTCCTGAATATTGCCATTCCCTCTCCCTCTCCGTGCTCGACATCCTCTCTCGTCCAGGTAGCTCCAAGCCACGTCGAGTGGTTTGCCTCTGGGTGTGGCATCAGCCCGAATACGAGTCCGGTGGGGTCGCAAACACCGGCAATGTTCCTCCAGCTCTGGTTGGGAGATATGGGATAAGGTAGGACGTCATCGTCCAAGGAGGGGTAATCGGTATCCGGATCCACGTACCGGACGACGAGCTGCCCTCCATGATCCCACCTGTCCAGCATCTCCTTGTCGTCTGTGACGAACTTTCCTTCTCCGTGCCTGACAGGAACCCTGATCCTCTCGATTCCCTCGGTCCAGATACATGTACTCTTGGGATCGAACTCCAAGGTCACCCACCTGTCCTCATAATGCCCGCTGTCGTTTAGAGAGAGTGATGCCGTCTGCGTCAGGGACACGTCCTCGTCCCCAGGGAGCAGTCCCATCTTCACTAGGACTTGGAAGCCGTTGCATATGCCAATTACTGGCTTTCCTGCCTTGACGAACTCCCTGACCTGCTCCCTTAGGCCGAACCTGAGACGGTTCCCAAGTAGTCTTCCGCTACCCAGGTGGTCACCGAAGGAGAAGCCCCCCGGGATAGCCATGATGTCGTAGTCCGTGAGGGACTCCTCGCCCTTGACCAGTCTGTTGACATGGACCCTGTCTGATGACGCCCCGGCCATGTCGAAGACAGCCATTGTCTCAGTCTCACAGTTTATGCCGAAGCCGGACAGTACCGCTACTCTGGGCTTCTCGGGCATTAGACTGCACCTCCGTCCAAAGCTCCTTTCCAAGCATCCCTCAGTGCACCCATAGACGCAGTGAGGAGTGTATGTTCCCCCTTGGAGATTGTAATCGTGTCACCGGTGGATACCGTTCCTAGGTGATTGCACGTGTGGCCGGCCATTGTTTCCTCGAACGCGGTCCTGTCACTCTGCTTGACGCTGACGAGTATCCTACCCAAGCTCTCACCGAAGAGGGCCCCCCACTTGTCCAGAGTATCGCAGTCCTCCCAGAGAGAGGCCAGGTCGACCTCGGCCCCCGAGTCGGAACCGAAGCAACATTCGGTCAGCGCGGGCGCCAGTCCGCCATCACTACAGTCGTGAGCGCTACGGACCAGAGATTGGCGCATGGCGGTTGTCAGTGCCCTGTACATTGCGAGGTTCCTGCCCGTGTCTATCTGAGGCACGGCCCCCCCGATACCCCCAGATCCCTCATCTGAAAGCATGAACGCCAACTCGCTCGCCCCAAGCTCTTGGTGTGTCTCACCGAGAAGGTAGATCGCGTCTCCTGGGGTCTTGAAATCAGAGGAGACCGCCTTCCGGACATCTGGATGGTTCCCGACTAGGCTAAACAATATGGTGGGTGGTACGCTGATCTTCTCCCCATTGAGGGTGGCGTCGTTCTTCATGGAGTCTTTGCCACTGATGCAAGGTAGCCTGTAAGCACGGCATGTATCGTCTATCGCACGGTTGGCCCTGACCAGTTGTGCGAGCTTGTACCTCCCGTCAGGAGTCTTCGGGGACTCCACTGGGTCGGGCCAGCAGAAGTTGTCCAGCCCTGCTATGAGGTCTAGGTCCACGCCGACGCAGACAGCGTTCCTCAGGGCCTCGTCTACAGAGGCTGCGGCCATGGCATAGGCATCGATGTCAGAGTACCTGGGTACTATGCCATTGGAAATTACAGCTCCCTGGGTGCCTCCTTGGATAGGGGCGATGACTGCGGCGTCCCCAGGGGCGTCCATGTTGACGCCCCCGAAGGGCTTGATGACGGATTGCGCTATGACCTCGTGATCGTACGATCTGACCCACCATTCCTTACTGGCGATATTTGGCCTGGCCATCAGTCGCGCGAGTAGCTCTCCCATTCCGTGAGCGTCGACAGAGGGAGTGTGGAGAGGCTTGTGAGCAGGAGGCGCCCATTCGGACTCCAGCTTGAGCTGCGGGCAACCATCATGGAGGAAGTGTATGGGGAGGTGCGCCACGGGCTCCTCGCCGTGTGTGACTACGAACGCCCCGGAGTCAGTGAATGTCCCCACGGCCGTGGCTTCTACCTCGTGCAGTTCTGCGAGCTCCTCGAAGGCATCTCTGTCTGAGGGCCTTATGCCTACCGTCATCCTCTCCTGCGACTCCGAGACGAGTATCTCCCATGGTGAGAGGCCTGCCTGCTTCAACGGTACCTCACCTAGATCCAGCACTGCGCCGCCGGTGAGCTCGGCCATCTCACCTACGCTGCTGGACAGCCCTCCGGCGCCATTGTCGGTAATCACCTGGATCAGGCCAGCGTCCCTAGCCTCCAGTAGCATGTCTATCATCTTCTTCTGGGTTATTGGGTCCCCGATCTGGACCGCGGAGCTGGGGCTATCCTCTGTCAGTTCGAGGCTGGAGAAAGTGGCTCCGTGGATACCGTCGTAGCCGACCCTGCCACCCACCATGTAGACGATGTCCCCAGCCTCGGGGGTCTTGATGTGACTCTGCCTGCCATCCGGTAGCACCCTCGGCATTATACCAAGCGTTCCGCAATATACGAGCGGTTTCCCGATGTACCTCTCATCGAACACTATGGCGCCATTAACCGTGGGTATCCCAGATTCGTTGCCCCCCGAGCGGACCCCTGAGTGGACCCCGCGGAATACCCTGGATGGGTGAAATAGCCCTTCGGGTAGGGGCTTTTCGTAGTTAGGGGGTCCGAAGCAGAATACATCCGTGTTAGCAATTGGTCTGGCCCCCAGACCCGTTCCTACTATGTCCCGGTTGACGCCGACTATCCCGGTTATGGCCCCCCCATAGGGATCCAGTGCGCTTGGGGAGTTGTGGGTCTCTGCCTTGATGCAGAGGCTCCAGTCCTCGTTCCACGCGATAACCCCGGAGTTGTCATGAAAGATGCTGAGTAGCCAGTCGACCTGCTTCTGTATGTCCAAGGTGGGCTGCATTATGTGGGTCTTGAACAGCGAATCAATAGTGGTGTCCTCTCCTGTGACAGTGTCAACATGGTGTATCTCGGCGGCGAAAATCTTGTGTGAGCAGTGCTCGGACCAAGTCTGGGCTAGGCACTCTAGCTCCGCGTCTGTGGGCGAGGAATGGGGAAGTCCGAGTCCCCTCCTGGCATCTCTGACCCTTTCATCTCTGTAGTGGGTCTGAATGGCCTTCATCTCCTCAAGGTTCAGCGCGAGTAATCCCTTCTCGCTTATTGAGATCAACTCGTCGTCTGATACCTCAAGGTCAACAGTCGCTGGCTTGACATAGGGTAACGGGATCATTCTTGGGAAGTCCAGAGACGGCCACTCGCCCTTCTCGCAATCTTGTCTCGATGCTATCGAGGCCCTCTCTATCATGGGGTTATGCAGAGCGCCGGCTATTTTCTCGGAGCTCTCTGGTGGGGGGCCCCATATGGCGTAAGTCTTGGTTGTCGCGATTTCTGCGGTGGAGTGGTGACCGAACAGTGTTGTGAGTCCATCGAGTGCCGCTTGGGCAGAATTATCGGTGACGCCGGGCTTGAAGCCTACCTTAATTGCTAGATCAGGAGGATTGTGGAAGGAAGTTAGGAGCGCTTCGTCGTACGATGCCGTCTCGATGATAGGATCTGCGAATAGATCGTACAAGGCAGTATCTCGTTCTTCCTTGCTGAGGTCCGCCCTTACCTGATATCCAAGTATCACACGCACCTCGTCTGCGAGCATTCCAGTTTCTGATGCGAGAAGCGCCTTTGCGCTTTGCCCCCTGGCGTCTGTCAAACCGTCGAGGTCTCTGGTCATGACTTCGAACACGTGAATGCTGGGCTCGCTCGTCATTGGGGGGTCCTCTGTGAGCATGGGCGTGTGAACCACGTCCATGAACAAAGCGGCTCCAGAGGTTGGTATGGACCCGGGGTTCTACTTCTTGTAGGACTTTTTGAATGAGTATGGGCCGTTTGGCAGCTTCCTGTCTTCCCTGTACCACTTGAGGCACTTCCAGATGCTCACAGCCCCGGAGACGTCTTCCTTGATCTTCTCGAGCTCTGGGTGAGTGGGGTTCTTCTCCTCGACCCAGCATCCCGTGCAGTACTTTTTTCCATCGCTAAATAGGTAGTTCATGGCGGTACAGGGGACATTGCAGACTGTGCAGTTCCCTAGTCCATCAAAGCGAGGCACGTAGCGCCCACGAAGGGGACCCATATGAGTTTCACGATTCGTAGGTTCCTGTCATGCTGGGAAGTTTAGGAGCGAGTGTGTGTCTACGCCGGTTTTGGTGCTACCACCCAAGCCATCGAGCTCGATGAGGAACATCGCTCCCTCAACAGAGGCGCCGAGGCCCCTGCATAGGCCCACGGTCGCGGCAACTGTCCCCCCAGTCGCCAGGAGATCGTCCAGGATCACGACTCTGTCGCCCTCGGAGACAGCATCGGTGTGTATTTCCAGGGTGTTTGTGCCATACTCTAGGTCATACTCTGCACTTGCGACATGGTGGGGCAGCTTACCTGGCTTCCTTACTGGGATGAAGCCGATACCGAGCCTTTCCGCCACCATGGATCCGAATATGAAGCCCCTGCTCTCGGGACCAGCGATGTGTGTTGGTTGCCAACCGAGGGCATCCATATCCGTTACCATCCTATCCACCAGTGAGGTGAGTAGCTCGCCGTCTGCGAGAACTGGTGTGATGTCTCGGAACATGATGCCCTCGATGGGGAAATCAGGAACAGTTCTGATGGCGCCATAGAGGCTGTCTATGATATCGTCTTCCATGCTATTCGCTCCGCTTGTTAGGGCCCCGGGCTAGGTCCGGGGCCCACCTGCAAACGCTATACTCAGAGGCTGAGTATGTCGTTGATCAGCCATTCGAAGCCTGTCTGGGCTCCTGGGCCGATGTAGTACAGTATCAGTAGGATCGTTAGGACCCCCATCACTGGACTGATCTCATCGAACTTCTGCTGTCCTGCCTTGATTGCTGTGTAGAGGATCACTCCCCACGCGATTCCTACAGCAATTGAGTACGTGAATGGCATTAGAACCATGGTGGCGAATGCTGGTAGGGCCACGTCTTGGTTGCCCCAGTCGATGTCCGCGGCCTGTCGCATCATCATTGCACCTACCACAACTAGAGCCGAGGCCATTGCAAACTGTGGTATGGACGCGAATACGTCCGCGAAGAACAGACCGGATAGCATGAGGACGCCGACGGTCGCGGCGACAAGTCCTGTCTTTCCTCCTTCTTCAATTCCGGCGGCTGACTCAATGTATGTTGTTGTGGTGCTGGTACCGACTAGTGCGCCTACCACTGTTGCGGCAGCGTCTGACATGAAGGCCTCATCTGAGTTCATCAGCTCATCGTTCTCATCCACGTATCCTGCTTGGCGGCCCACTGAGTATAGTGTGCCTGCTGTGTCGAAGATGTCGACGAACAGGAAGGTGATCATAATCAGGAGGAATCCTCCAAGGCCGTACTCCAGGTTGTCAGCGTATGCGCCGTCAGCTGTCAAGGCATCGACTACGCCTGTTTCGAGGGACAATGCGCCTATGGCGGCACCAAGTGTCTCGGTAGGCATGCCTACGAACTCAAACAGCTTGTCTGGAGCCTCGGCGACTCCACGGCCTGCTACTCCTGCGTAGAACTCTCCTTCTGCGACGCAATTGTCAGTTGCCGCATCTATGCAGAAGACGATAACGGGGTATGCCTCGTTGTATGGGTCGTTAGCGGAAAGTGCCCAGCCTGCGACAGAGGCACCGAGGACTCCGAATATGATCGCGCCTTTGATTCCTCTTGCCATCATGACGGCTATGGAAATAAGGCCTATCATGGCCCAAAGCTCACCAGATTGGTGGGTCCAGCTCCCTGTGTCCCCGAGGGTTACCAGTGTGGCGTTGTCATGGGCTATCCAGCCCATCTCACGAAGGCCGATTATTGCCAGGAACATTCCTATTCCTGCGCCAGTGGCTATCTTCAGGTCAGTTGGGATCGAATTGATCATTGCCGTCCTGACGCCCACCTGCGGTAGTGACAGGATCAGGAAGATTACTCCTTGAACTAGGACAGCGGCAAGAGCGATGTCCCATGGTACTGCCATCGCCCACGGCGCGGCGACCGTGAACGCGAAGAATGCGTTCAGGCCCATTCCGGGTGCCAGTGCGAAGGGTAATTTCGCCCACAGCCCCATAGCCATACATCCAATGAAAGCCGCAATAGAGGTCGCGAACAGGGCATCGTTAAACGGGATGCCTGTCGCTGCCAGCATTGACGGATTCACTAGTAGGATGTAAGCCATTGTCAGGAAGGTAGCGCCACCGGCTCTAAGCTCAGTTGCGACATCGCTTCCTGCTTCCGTTACTCCAAACATTTTGTCTAGTTGTTCCATTTTTTTCTCACCTTTTTTATTTCTATTCAGCATAGCACAAAGACTACGCTAATTGGTTCAACTGGCGGTGGGCCTATGAACAAATCGGAGGGTAAAATATTACCTAATTATGAGGGATTTGCCGTTTTCAGGTATATGCACTTTCATTTCAGAGCCTAGTTCCTCGGCTAGTGCCATGGCTGGCTCGGCGTCCGCGTGGAACAATACAACATGCTTGGGAGAGCACTCACGAGCAAACTTAGCAAGCTCCGCGTGTCCTGCGTGATTGGAGAGCGAGAACTGGGTGACCTCGAGCTCAACTGGGGTGTTCTTTCCCCAGATAGGGAGCCTCCTGTGTTCCAGTAGCATCCTCCCCCCTGATCCCTCCGCTTGATAGCCAGTCAGCAGTATAGCGTTAGCAGGATCGTGCCTCAGTCTGTTGATGTACCATATCACTGGTCCCCCGTCCAGCATCCCACTGGTAGTCACTATCACGTCCGCGTCGAGCGCCTTCTTCCTGTCAGACTTGCTCCTGACCCTCCTGCACCAGTTCCACGCCTTCCTCATCTTCCTGGGCTCGCGCAATAAGTCTGGATTCTCAAGCCACACCTGCGAGACCCTGGTTCCCATTCCATCGTAGTGGACCTCGAGCTCTGGAGCGGCCTCATGGAGGATCCTGATCACATCCTGGCCCCTGCCGGAGGCGAATGCCGGTACGACGGCTACCCCACCCCTGGCCACGACATCTAGCACCCTGTCTACGAACCTCTGCTCCTCCTCCTTCCTGTCAGGGTGGTACTTGCCTCCGTATGTGCCTTCGAGGCAGAGTATGTCGCACTCCACTGGTTTGGCACCTGAAACGTTAGGGCTGTCCCTGGTATCCATGTCCCCTGTCCACAGTATCTTCCCGGAGGGCGTGTTGATTTCAGTCATCACAGCACCAGGGATGTGGCCGGCGATGTGGAACTTGAGGTCCCAGTTCCCGATGGAGAACTGGTCTCCCATGTCATGCTCCTGCCAAGCCCCCAAAGCAGCGTCTAGATCCCTCTTGTCCCAGGCTAATGGATATCCCTCTATGCTAGAGACCTTGTAGGTGTCCCTCCACATTATCTCAGAGAGGTTGGATGTCAGACGACTGCCGTGTAAGGTTGTGCCATGGTGGCCCGCTAGCCATGGTGCCATGCCAATGTGGTCTATGTGGCTGTGGGTTATCACTGCGTGGTCCATCAGTGGTGCCTCGGAGGGGTACTTGGGTGGTTTGGTCGGAGCTAGTCCGTAGTCCATCAGAACCTTCGTGCCTGTGGGATCCTCTATGACGCATCCCACGTTACCGACCTCTCCTGCACCGCCAAGGAAGTGAAATCTGATTCCTTCCTCAACGGGCTCTTCTGGATATGTAGTGGTCCTCCCAGCACGGTAGATCATGGTTCCCTGTCTGCGGTGCTGTTCATGATATATCCGGACGGGCACCCCCTGGTTTCCACTGGAGGACCGCCTCTTGAGAATTTTCCAATGGAACCATGACAACCAATATTTACCTCCAATGATATAGCTAATCAGGTATGCTGTAATCGCTGGAATTAAGCTTTTTACTCTCTAAAATCGCTAGTGAATGTCTCGACTGGAAATAAGGGGGTTGGAGTCCGTTGCCATCGATAGTGTTCTGAGGTAGTGCCGGCTCCCAGCTCCATGGCTAAGAGACCTGGACACGTCATGGTCGTGGACAAGGAGCGGTGCTTTGGGTGTGCGGCCTGCATAGCGGTCTGCCCCCTCGACGCACTCGAATTGGAAGGCATCCTCGCCATACCGACACAGGACAAGTGCACCCATTGCGACCTCTGCATCCCAGTATGTCCAGTGCATGCCCTCGAGATCAAGGAGGAACCGATCCTTGCCTGATTGCATCGTATTCATGGACTGCTCCCTATCTTCCATTGTCTGCGCTCACATGGCCCTCGATGAATCCAATGATCTGGAGGTTCACATGGTGACTGACCTCTTCGAAGTCGGTATGTATGGGGAGACGCCAGGAATCATCTCCGAGTCAGGCTGGCCATTTGGTGGTGATCACTGGCTATCCAGGACTGGATTTAATCGCCCCGGTGAAGATGATACGGCGATACGGTCGAGCTGGCTGAAGAAGTCTATGGCCATCTCCCTCGCCAACCGAGGCGCTCATTTTCACACAGGCACCCACAGCACGGAAATTGACTCTCTGGGCAAAGAGGTAACGCTGTCGTACCCGGGTGGCAAGACGCAGACCAGGATTCGATTTGACCATGTAGTCACTACCAGACTCGAATCAGACAAAGTATGGAGAGGGGCCATCGTCACTTCTTCCCCCCCAAGCGAGTCGATATCAGGGAGACGTCCAGACGGTACATACGAGATGTGGTGGTTAGGAGACGAAACCCCAGAAAACCCCCTTCAGCTCATGGATTGGGTGGGGAATGACCCAAGAACTGCTCTGAACGACGCATTAACGCTCGCAATATCAAAGCTCACTAACATCAAGAAATAGGAACTTCCGACCTTAATCCTTAGATGCTAATCCTAGAGAGGAGTGCCATGGGCAGAACCGACTCACCCACTGCGCAGTACGTCTGTTCAAGCGTTGTAGGGGCGAGGCATGCGATTCTGATCGACCCCGCTGACCAGACCCCCGACATGGCCGCAAAAAGGTGCCTAGCGGCAGTCGCCGCTGGTAGCTCCATGGTTCTAGTGGGGGGCTCCTCAGGGACTGATATGGACAATGTCCACGAGACGGTGGTGGCAATACAAGAGGCGCTAGAGCTGGTAACATGGGCGTCCACCCAGGATGCTGGTCACGACGCGGAACCCCAGAAGATACCAGTCATCCTGTTCCCGCAGGGTGCGGCAGCGCTCTCTCCGGCCGCAGACGCGATAACATTCATGATGCTCATGAACAGCACAAGCTCTCGTTTCCTAATTGAGGAGCAGGTGGCAGGAGCGCCCTTCATCGTCAGAGCAGGGGTGGAGCCTATCCCGATGGGATACCTGATATGCGCTCCGGGGGGCAAGGCAGGTGAAGTAGGCCAAGCGAACCTGATACAGCAATCCGAGACGGAGAGGGTAGCAGCCTACGCAATGACCGCCCAGGCATACGGATTCAGGATGTTCTACCTGGAGGCTGGCAGTGGTGCTGAGACCCCTGTCAACCCGGAACTGATTAAGATAGCCAGAGAGTCTTGCGACCTAACTCTGGTGGTCGGGGGCGGTATCAGGGATGGGGCGACCGCGAGAGCGGCCTCCGAGGCCGGTGCGGACTGGATCATAACGGGAAACCTCGCTGAGGACTACGATGACGTGAACGAGTTACAGAAGGTCCTCTCAGAGTTCATCGATGAGATGAACGGACAACCATCTTAGCCCCCAAACATTATTCGTGAGTGTCTGATAACAGAATTGTGCTGGAGATCCCCCCCACTGGGTCACGGACAACTACAGAGGAACCCAAATCAAGCTCGGTCGATGTAGCAATAGGGGCACTCTTCCTCATCCTCATACTTCCCGTAATAGCCCTCTCCATGCGGGAACTGGCCGATGTTGCCGACTCCTTGGAGTACGGTGCTGACATGATCGACATAGTCAACTCAATGATCTACTCCCTCACTACCGTATCAATACTTCTCGTCCTCGGTCTTTACTTCCTTGGGGCAATAAAGTCCAGAGTTACCAAAGTAGCCTCGGGCCTTACACTGATATTCCTCTCATTGGTCAATGTCCTTTGTCGAGTGGGCGACTTCAGTAGGGAGCTTCAGCGAAACGGGGAGTGGGGGTGGGAAAGTTCGTTGTTCGAATATCTGAGTTGGCCCAGTACCCATGAGAGGATAGAGCTCGCGCTTCTAGGAGCTATAGTGGGGCTCCTAATCATGAAAAAGTAGGGTAGCGAAGAGGATTCTCTAGCTATTCTTCTTCATCGATTGAGAAGATTCCTTTTTTGGTTAGTTTAAACCAAATAATTACCGCAATAGCCAATGGTAACATTACTGCCCAGAGAAAGGTAGTATACGCCTCGGGAGATCCAAAGATTTCCACTCCGATATAGTAGGCTCCGCCTTGGAGAATAATTCCTGCAACTAAGGCCAGTTGCCAGTCAAAAAGGATAGCAGGTAGCTTCTGTGAATTGGACATTATTAGCCATCAACGCCCCCATCATGGTGTCAACCTTATGCCGGCATCAATTGTCCTAGGGAACATTCCACGGACATCAGCATGGGATTCTAGTGATCCCATCATTACAACATAAGGACCTACCTCGTACCCCAAGATGATGGATGGATAGCC
>Ga0207985_1000231_pt1 | contig 14956 bp, 14 predicted proteins | sample ETNtaG_3_FD_185761 | JGI IMG/M metagenome (GOLD analysis project Ga0207985, IMG submission 185761) | Marine microbial and viral communities from oxygen minimum zone, Eastern Pacific Ocean - ETNP201302SV84 (SPAdes) (version 2) | ecosystem: Environmental > Aquatic > Marine > Unclassified ...
ACCCATGCATTTGTATATGCACTATGTGGTAATCTTGCAACTGTGTTAATACCTAACTTATAATCACCAATAGTCTCAGTCTCAGTTCTAAGTGCTTCTGCACCAAGTACACCAACTTCCTTCCAGTTAGCGTTAGAAAACTCAATTGTAGGATCAGGTGAACCAACTGGTACCTCGTTTGGATCTAGAATATATCCGTTCCATGACTGTACTGAGGCTGGAATCTGATCAATAACTTGGAAATGACAGTAGTTATTTGCTGAATTAAATGGATCGCCAGGTGGAGAATATACAGTCCAAGTTAAATTAAGTCTAGCATCAAACCAGAAATTCTTAATTCTAATTTGAGAACCAGATGTAATTCCAATATCAGGACCTACAGAGAGATTTTGATTTTGAGCATTTTTGAATGTTAATTTAACAACATTACTTCCGTCAAATTCTATTGTAAAGATGCTTGACTGAGCTATCTGTGAGAAGTAGTTAGAAAGAATCCATGCAATAGATCCATTCTTACCAACTTCTTCACCCTTGAATAAAACATCGCCAGATGAAGGAATTACATTACCATAACTGACAATTTGTGCAGCATTAATTGAAGTTCCACCATTTGTAAAGATGTCAGTTTGGTTAGGAGTAATATTAGACGCGATACCAGCAACAGTATGTGTCTGGAACATATACTTCTGACCATTTCCTCTAGAATTAAATCCAAAAATAGCAGATTGTATTCTATTCTTACTAATTCTAATATCACCTTCAGTTCTAGGAGTAAAGGAAGTAGCATCAAGACCTTCATCTTGTTGTTCTTGAGTTATTTGGTTAAAGGAGCTGTCGTATAGAACTGCCCTAGAACTCGTGGTGCCTTGATCTATTGAGATGTAATACTTAGACATGAACACATTTATATACACTTATACACAGCCTATCCACTAAATTTTCATAAATTGTTGTATTGCTTTTTTGTTAAAAACCCTTTATCTTGTACTCCATTGTTAAGAAAACACAACATATTGTGTTTTTTATACCCATTTTAGTTAATTTTTTAAGAAGGAATTGTTTTGGAAACAACAGGAACAATAGAAGAGAAGAAGCAAGAATCAGTTCAATCGGAACCAAAAAAAGCTATGGTTTCGCCAGGTCAGCTAAGAATTATAAAGAGAAATGGATCCGTAGTTGATTTTGATGGTTCTAAAATAGAAATTGCCATTACAAAGGCTTTTCTGGCAGTACATACCAGTGCTGCAGCAGCATCTTCAAGCGTTCATAGCAGAGTATCGGCCTTAAGCAGCCAAGTTGAAGATATCTTTAGAAAGAGAATGCCATCTGGCGGAACTATACATATAGAAGAAATTCAAGATCAGGTAGAACTGGCTTTGATGCGCTCTGAAGAACACAAGGTTGCAAGAGAATATGTTTTATACCGTGCTGAAAGAGCAAATCAAAGAGCAATAGAAACTCATATTCACGATCGTCCAGAAAAGGAGGAGCTTGAAACTTCTGAAAGAATTGAGGTTATAGCAAAAGAAGCTTGCAACGGCTTAGAGGGAACAGACAGTGAAAAAATAATTTCAGAAGCAAACAAAAACCTCTATGAAGGAGCGCCAGAACATGAAGTAAAAGAGGCATTGGTGCTCTCCGCGCGATCACTTGTTGAAGTGGAGCCAAACTATACTTTTGCAACAGCACGAATTCTATTAGACAGTCTTAGATCAGAGGCTCTTTCTTTCCTGGAGATAACAGAGAATGCAACTCATGAGGAAATGTCAGCTCTCTACCCTAAGGCTTTAAATGCATTTGTAAAAAAAGGAATTGAGCTAGAGCTTCTTAACCCAGAGCTAGCAAACTATGACCTGGATTTACTCGGTAAAGCGATGATTCCAGACAATGACTTACTTTTTTCTTACTTGGGCATTCAAACTCTTTACGACAGGTATTTCATTCACTCGAATGAAATAAGATTTGAACTACCGCAAGTATTCTTTATGAGAGTAGCCATGGGCTTGGCCCTTAACGAGGAAAACAGAGAACAACGAGCCCTAGAATTCTACGAGTTGCTGTCTTCATTCGATTATATGAGTTCAACGCCTACCCTATTCAATGCAGGAACTATGCATTCTCAATTGTCTTCATGTTATTTGACTACTGTCCCCGATGACTTGCATGGAATTTATGGTGCACTTCAAGATAACGCCATGCTTTCAAAATGGGCAGGCGGTCTAGGTAACGACTGGACACCTGTAAGAGGAATGGGAGCCCATATAAAAGGTACAAATGGGAAATCTCAAGGGGTGGTTCCATTTTTAAAAGTAGTAAACGATACAGCAGTTGCTGTAAATCAAGGTGGAAAAAGAAAGGGAGCTGTTTGTGCATATCTAGAAACTTGGCACCTGGATATCGAAGAATTTGTTGAGCTAAGAAAAAATACTGGAGATGATAGAAGAAGAACACACGATATGAATACAGCCAATTGGGTTCCAGACCTATTCATGGAAAGAGTGTTTGAAGGGAAAAAGTGGACCCTCTTCACTCCAAATGAGACACCTGAATTGCATGATCTTTCTGGGGAAGCCTTCAGAGAAAAGTATGAGGAATATGAAAAGCTTGCTCAGGAAGGAAAGCTTAAAGCATATAAAGAAGTGGAAGCGGAAGAATTATGGCGAAAAATATTGTCCATGCTTTTTGAAACCGGTCATCCTTGGATAACCTTTAAAGACGCTTGTAACCTCAGATCTCCGCAACAACATACTGGGGTAATTCATTCATCAAACCTGTGTACAGAAATTACCCTTAATACTTCAAATGATGAAATTGCAGTTTGTAACTTGGGTTCAATAAACATTCCTAATCATCTTGATGCAGAAGGAAACCTAAACAAAGAGAAACTGGAAAAGAACGTAACCACTGCAATAAGAATGCTCGATAACGTGATAGACATAAATTACTACGCGGTGCCTCAGGCAGAAAACTCTAACTTTAAGCACAGACCTATAGGCATGGGAATCATGGGTTTCCAAGATGCGCTTTACATTAAGAAAATACCTTACGCGTCAGAAGCAGCAGTTGATTTTGCCGATGAGTCAATGGAATTAGTGAGCTATATGGCAATAAACGCATCTTCTGATTTAGCTAAAGAAAGGGGTTCTTACTCTTCTTACGAGGGTTCTCTTTGGAGTCAAGGAATATTACCACTTGACTCAATTGAAATTCTTGAAAAACAAAGAGGAAAAGACTACATCGAAGTTGATAAGACAACTCGTCTTGACTGGGACGCTCTTAGAGAAAAAGTCAAAACTCAAGGGATGAGAAACTCAAACACTATGGCAATAGCACCTACAGCGACGATTGCAAATATCACAGGCTTAACTCAATCAATCGAACCTACTTATTCAAACCTGTTTGTGAAATCAAATCTCTCTGGAGAGTTTACTGTCATAAACATGCATCTAGTTGATGCGCTTAAAGAAATAGATATGTGGGATGAGGTTATGGTTTACGATCTTAAGAACCTCAACGGAAGCTTAGAAAGTATAGCCAGAGTACCAGAAGACATTAAGAAGCTGTTCGCTACTTCCTTTGAGGTAGAGCCCAAGTGGTTAATTGAAGCAGCCAGCAGAAGACAAAAATGGATAGATCAGAGTCAGTCATTGAATCTCTATGTTTCAGAGCCAAACGGAAAGAAACTCGATGTTATGTATCGAATGGCATGGTTAAGAGGTTTGAAAACGACTTACTATCTAAGATCAAGAAGTGCCACAACAACCGAAAAATCAACAATAACCAATATGGAGCTCAATGCTGTCAAGACTGAACCTAAAACCTATGATCAGCCAGAAGCGTGTTCCATTGACGATCCTGACTGCGAGGCATGTCAGTAATTTTATAAGGAGGTAGCTATGTTATCTTGGGATGACTTTAACTCAGAAGAAACACAAAAAACGCCGGTAGCTGAACCAGCAAAAGCGCAAGTCGCAATGCAACAAACTGCAGTTGTGAATGATGATGCTGTAACTCCAGCAAAAAATCCGCCAATAAGTACAGGCGCAATTAATGATGTATCCGAAGCTCTGGATAATCTGGATATAGAAAAAGGCTTAGAAGAGTTAGAAGGTGCATCTAGTAGAGTCGACGTTGATCAAAAGCAAATGATCAACTGCCGAGCAGATGTAAATCAATTGGTTCCCTTCAAGTACGATTGGGCTTGGCAAAAATATCTTGATGGCAGTGCCAATCATTGGATGCCACAAGAAATAAATATGACTGCCGATGTAGCTCTCTGGAAAGACCCAAATGGCCTTACCGAGGACGAAAGGAGAATCGTAATGAGAAATCTTGGATTTTTCTCCACAGCTGACTCATTGGTGGCAAATAATATCGTCCTATCCGTATACCGACACATCACAAATCCAGAGTGTAGACAGTACTTGTTGAGACAAGCTTTGGAAGAAGCAATTCATACTCATGCCTATCAGTATGTTATTGAATCTTTAGGAATGGATGAAGGAGAAATCTTTAATATGTACAAAGAAATCCCTTCGGTAGCAAGAAAAGCTGCTTGGGCTCTCCCTTTTACAGAATCTCTCGCTGACCAAAATTTTAAAACTGGATCTTTAGAGGATGATAAAACTTTATTGAGAAATCTAATCGCCTTTTACTGTGTATTGGAAGGAATTTTCTTTTACTGTGGTTTTACCCAAATATTATCCATGGGTAACAGAAATAAAATGACAGGAACGGCTGAACAATTCCAATACATACTAAGAGATGAATCTATGCATGTTAATTTTGGAATAGATATGATCAACCAGATTAAACTTGAAAATCCTCAGCTCTGGGATGAAGCTATGCAAACCGAAGCAAGGAATATGATTCTGCAAGGAACGCAATTAGAAATTGAGTACGCTCATGACACCATGCCCGGTGGTATTTTAGGGATGAATGCGGAAAGCATGTCTGATTATTTAAAATTCATTGCAAACCGAAGACTTACCCAAATTGGACTTGAAGAAGAATTTCCTAATGCAACTAATCCTTTTCCTTGGATGTCTGAGATCATGGACTTGCGTAAAGAAAAGAATTTCTTTGAAACTCGCGTCATTGAGTACCAGACTGGTGGCGCTTTGAGTTGGGACTAAAAAAAAAGAACTATCCTTTAATAGTTGCGCATCGTGGAGCTTCGATGGAAGCTCCCGAAAATACTCTTCCAGCATATATCAAAGCTTGGGAACAAGGAGTTGATGCTGTCGAGCTCGATGTCAGAGAAACAAAAGACAAACGATTGATCTGTATTCACGATGATAGTCTTGCAAGAGTCAGTGAAAGCGAATATACAATCTCACAAGAAACTCTTGCTTCTTTAAAAACCGTAGACGTAGGTATCTTTCGCTCAAAAAAGTTTGCAAATACAAAAATACCTTTACTAAAAGAAGCGTTTGATTGTAAACCGGAAAAATCAAAAATTTTTGTTGAAATAAAGCCAAGTAAAATTAGCTTTGGTGAATTGAATGAGATGGTTGAAACAAATGTCATTTCAAAATTGAATACTCATTTTTTGGGTTTTTACCCAAACGTTGTGAAGAGTTTAATCAAGAGATTTGATATCCCTGCGACGCTGAGCATCATCCCTGCTTTTTTTGATTACGATTATAAAAAGATAAGCTCCTTTCTTGAAAAAAGTAATTCTTTTGGCATAAGTCAGCATATTGATTCAAAAAAAAGTATGAATTTGATAAAAAAATTTAAAGAGGAAGGTAAGTATTGCATCACCTGGACTGTGAATAATAAGAAATACATGCGAGATCTAATAGAGCTTGGTGTGGATGCAATTATCACTGATAATCCTAAAAAATTGATGAAAGTAATAAAAGAAAAAAGAAATGGATAATTTAATAAAAGTTGCAGAGGGTTTTCATTTTTTAGAAGGCCCAAGATGGCATGAAAATAAGTTATGGTTTTCAGATATGCATGGCCATAAAGTCCACAATCTAGATGCTGAAGGAAATTTGTCTACTCTTGCAGAAATACCAGAACAACCCTCAGGGCTTGGATGGTTGCCGGATGGAAGTTTGATTATCGTTTCTATGCTTGATCGAAAACTCATGAAACTTAAAGACGGAGAGCTCTCGATTCATGCTGATATGTCACATCTTACTCCTTATCAATGTAACGATATGGTTATTGCTAAAGATGGAACCGCTTATGTAGGAAACTTTGGAACAGACAGTGTTGAAGGCAAGATTCATAAAACTTGCTTGATTTCTGTAACACAAGAAGGAGAGACAAAAATATGCGCTGATGGCCTACTCTTTCCAAATGGAACTGTTATTTCGCCAGATGGTAAAGAATTGATCGTTGGAGAGACGTTTGGAGGAAATTTAACTTCCTTTCAAATTAATGAATCTGGTGAATTGTCTCATAGATCCATTTGGGCAAGAGTCATGCCCCTTCACTTTAAAATTATCACAAGCATCATTAGGTTTCTAAATATTCCTCTAAAAGAATCAAACAGCACACCTTTTCCTGTACCGGATGGCATATGTTTGGATTCAGATAATGGAATTTGGGTTGCTTCTCCGACAACTGCGGAGGTGATTAGATATAAGAAAGGAGGAAAAATTACCGATCGAATTGCAACTCCTCAGCCTGCTTATGCATGTATGTTAGGCGGCAAAGACGAAAAAGAACTTTATATTTTGACCGCTGAATCTTCAAATCCCCAGTTTTGCAAAGAAAACAAAACTGGAGAGATTTATAAAGTTGAAGTTGATTATGAAAGGGCTGGTGAGCCTTAGCCTTTCATTATCAATTCAAAGATCTTTTGTGATTGTTCACCGCCCTGGTAACAAGGTCTTGCGTCTTTCATATCAGAGATTTCATCCCATTTCTCTGCAATGTTTTCTGCAGTCATGTCTTCACCAGTACCTAAGTTGACACCCATAGTTTCATGAACAAAAACTCTTGCAAAAACTCCAGCACCCGCTGACATGATGACTCCTGTCGGTGCATCTTCAGAGACCATATAGGTTACTGCTGGAGTTACGTGATCAGGTTGAATCTGATCTAAAACTTCTCCAGGCATTAAATCTTCAGTCATTCGAGTTCCTGCTACAGGAGCAAGAGCATTACATTTAATATTGTACTTAGCGCCTTCTAGTTTAAGGGTATTGATTAAGCCAACCACTCCCATTTTTGCTGCACCGTAATTTGTTTGTCCAAAATTTCCGTACAAACCACTAGACGATGAAGTCACAACAATTCTGCCGTAATTTTGTTCTTTCATAATTTCCCAAACTGCCTTTGTACAGTTCACAGTTCCCATTAAATGAACTTCTAAGACCATACGAAAATCTTCATCAGTAACTTTTGAAAAAGATTTATCTCTTAGAATTCCGGCATTGTTAATTAAGATATCTATTCTGCCGTAAGCATCCATAGTTTGTTTAACCATTTCCTCGACTTGAGCAACGTCAGTAACACTCGCTCCATTCGCCATTGCTTCTCCACCAGCTGCTTTAATTTCTTCTACAACTTTTTCTGCTGCCGATAAAGAACCATCATCAGAACCATCTACGTTTCCACCAAGATCGTTTACAACAACCTTAGCCCCTCTCTTTGCTAAATCTAAAGCATGACATCTTCCTAATCCGCCACCAGCTCCAGTTACAATGGCAACTTTTCCATCAAAATTAATAGTCATTTAGTTCTCCTTGTTATTTAATATGCGTTTGATTAATTCAAGTCGGTAATATTACATCTTGTCAGAACGTAAGCAAAATAAAAAAATTGATAAAAGAGCTCCTGTCATCGTTGGTGTCGGTGACTTAGTTGATAGATCCAAAGAAGATGGGTTAAACCCTCAAGAGCTACTTGCAAAAGCCTGTGAGCATGCGATTCAAGACTCTGGTATCAAAGAGTTGAGTAAGCACATTGATTATGTGGGCGTAGTTAGATTTACTGTAGATTTTCTTACCGCAACCAACCAATCAAACTTTCAATATTCAAATTTTCCAAGAACTCTTGCCAATAAACTAAATATCTCAGCAAAAAATGAAGTATATGCGCCGATGGGTGGTAACAGCCCTCAGGTATTGTTGGAGGATGCTCTAGTTAAAATTTCCACTGGAGAAACAGATTGCGCTTTGCTAAGTGGTGGTGAAGCTCTTCAAACAATGATAGCTAAGTTAAAAGCTGGCATGTCATTGGATTGGCTAGATGAGCCAGGAGGTTCGCCGGAGATGATAGGTAATAATGATATTGGTTTTTCAGATCATGAAAAGTTACATGGCATGGACTTGCCAACTAACGTGTACCCTCTTTTTGCTCAAGCATTGAGAAAAGAAGAAGAAAAAACAGCGGCTACTCATCTTGATGAATGTAGTGCCTTATTCAGCGAATTCAGCAAAATTGCATCCAAAAATCCTTATTCTTGGTTTCCTTCCTATCGCAGCGCAACCGAAATCGCAGAAGAAACGTCAAGCAATCGAATGGTTGGTTTTCCTTATACAAAATATTTAAATTCAGTCATCCGAGTAAATATGGCTTCTGCTTTTATCCTGATGTCACAAGGTAAAGCCGACGAACTAAACGTCGCAGAAAATAAAAGAGTGTATGTGCATGGTTGCTCTATTCTCAATGATATTTGGAACGTTACTGAAAGACCTAATTTTCATTCTTCCCCTGCAATCAAAACTTGTGTAAATCAATCTTTGGATCAAGCTGAAATTTCTTTATCCGACATAAAACACTTTGATTTATATTCTTGTTTCCCTTCAGCAGTACAAATTGCAAAAAAAGAATTGGCTATTCCAGAAGAAAAAAAAGATTTAACGGTTACAGGAGGTTTGCCCTACTTTGGAGGCCCTGGAAATTCTTACACGATGTTTTCAACGACAGAAATGGTGAGACAACTCAGAAAAAAACCTCAAACTTATGGATTGCTTACTGCAAATTCATGGTTTATCACCAAACATGCAGCTCTTGTCATGTCGACAATCCCAGCCAAACCTTTTGAAAAAATAAATAACAGTTCTGTCCAAAAAGATATCAATTCAAAAGCCATTCAAAATTTTACGGAAACGCCTTCAGGAAATGGAAAGATAGATACTTATACCGTGATCAATGGGAGAAAAGGTTTAGAATTTGCTTTAATAGTCGGAACTCTAGATGATGGAACTAGATTCATTGCAAATAGCGAAAAAGATGAGATTCTTCTAAATAAAATGATTAAAAATGAGATGTTGGATGCCAAAGTATCCCTTTCTCAAAAAGAAGGAAAGAATATTTTTAACTTAATTTAAAAGGAAAGACACATGAAAGAAGTAAATGTTTTAGTCACCGGAGCTGCCGGTCAAATCGGTTATGCCTTATTGACTAGATTGGCAAGTGGTGAAACTTTTGGATCGGATGTGAAAGTTAATTTGAACCTCGTTGAAGTTCCCCAAGTAGTATCTAGGCTTGAAGGCTCTCGTATGGAATTAGAAGATTGCGGTTTTAATACCCTAGGGACTGTAAAAAACTTTTCTGATATGAATGAAGCTTCAGGAGATGTAGATTGGGCTCTTTTAGTTGGTAGCATTCCAAGAGGCATCACTATCAATGGAAAAAAAATTGAAGAACGCGCAGACTTATTAAAAATAAATGGCGGAATTTTTACTGAACAAGGAAAAGCTCTAGGAGAAAACGCCAAGGCAGATGCAAAAATACTTGTTGTTGGGAACCCGGCAAACACTAATGCTTTAATTGGCTGCACGCATGGCAATAATGAGTCTCAAACCTGGATGGCAATGACTGCCTTAGATGCCAACAGAGCTAAAGCTCAAGTAGCAAACAAATGCAATTTGGAGATTTCCGATATTAAGAAAATGACTATATGGGGAAACCACAGTCCAACCATGTATCCTGATCTAGACAATGCAGAAATAAAAGGCGAATCGGCTAGCGGCTGGATCAATGATCAAAATTGGATTGAGAGTGATTTTCTCAGAATCGTTCAACAACGTGGAAAAGCTATTATCGATGCCAGAGGAGCTTCTTCTGCAACGTCAGCGGCTAATGCTGCTATTGATACAGTAAAGGCAACACTTTCAGAAACTCCCGAAGATGACTGGTTCAGTGCGGCAGTCTTAAGTGACGGTAGTTATAATGTTCCAGAAGGTTTAATCTTCGGCTTTCCTTTGAAAGCAGATGCCAATGGAAAAGTCTCAATTTCCAAGATTTACCAATAAGCGATTATGCTCAGGAAAAAATTGATCTAACTACTCAAGAACTTCTAGATGAGAAAAACGATATCGAAGAATTGTTATAAAATTTAATAAATGAAAAATTTAGGAATTATTTTTAATAAAAATATGAAAAAGTTATTCAGTTTTCTTCTTGTTGCATCATTCTTGGTAGCTTGTGCAGGAGGTCAATTTACAAATTCTTCAACTACAATCAAGCCAGCTTATGTATCTCCTGCCATTTACATGAACCTTTCGTGTAATGAATTAGAAAGAGAGGCTGCTGAATTAATCTCTAAAGCACCTGAATTAGAAAATGAGATAGACAAGATTAAAAAAGATAATGATGTTTGGATATCCACCGGAGCTGTTCTTTTTCTTCCGCTCCTTGCAGGAATGAAACCTAATAAAGAGCAAGCTGAAGAATTAGCTCAAATACGGGGAAATTTAGTTGCCGTAAAGGAAGCCGCAATGAGAAAAAGCTGTCGTGGAGCTGGGTATATGCCTCAATGATTCAGTGTCTATGAATCATATGTTCAACTGAATGTTGCATTTTTTCCAACTGAGTATGATAAAAATTGTAGAGAAAAGCTCCTCCAAAAACTAAAACCAAAATTATAAATATCAAAGTTTTATTCATCAGTTAATACTCCTTTCAATCCACTCTTCTAAAAAACCTTCGTAAGGCTGTTCTCTATCGTGAATTGGCATTCCCTTATCGTCAATAGTAACTCCAAAAAAATACCTTACCCCAACATGAAAAGATTCCATAATAAAACCTTCATCCAAAGCAAGGGAAACTCCCTGATGATCTGCTCTGTGTTTTAAATAATTAAGAAATCTTATTGGTTCAAAATTTTCTTTATTCATTTTTAACTTTTACAAATTATCTTGGAGCTTTTTTCATTAAAAATAAAGCAAGTGGCAATGTTATAGGAAAAGCAAGGAACATAATTATTATTCCAAAATAAAAGAAAATTCTTTGTAAAAAACTTGAAGACTTTGGAAGTGGTAAATTTGGCTCAAAAAATTCTCCTGAATAAAGATGAGGATAATCTTCAAACCTTTCATGCATCTTGTGTATCCAATTTCTCAAGTTGAAGAGTCTTTCATCATTTTGCAGGGCTTTGAGAGCAGGAACAGGAAGACTTGAGTGGCACTGAATTACGCCAAAAAGTAAGAAATCTCTTGTACCAGGATTGAGACCATCAATGAAAAAACCATCGGATTCAAGGAGCTCATTTTCCCAAAAAAGATATTGATCTCCGAAATTTTCAGGATCTTTCATGTTAAATCTAACTTTTATGATATTTATAAGTAGGAACATGTAAAAACATGTAAAACTTAAAAGAAAGCTATTTATCAAGCTTTTTACAAATGGCAGGTTCAAGTCACAAGCGTGAGCCCATGCTGAAAAAAATTTAAAGGGATTATCAGGGCGGTGTAAGACGCCCTTCCATGCATCCTGAGCAGCTCGGATATCTTGTTCAGAAACTTTATTGAATCCAATTTTTTTTAAAATTTTTGAAGACTCAACTTCCCAAGAATTTCCATCTAAAGCAGCAGCTGGCATATAAACACCCCAGATTTTCAATATTTCAAATGGCGGTGTTTGATACAAGGTATATTTTATTTTCTTTTCATGTAAGCCTAATAATACTGCTTGAACCCAAGGAGAATGATTGTGACCATATATTTTTGCATCCATGACAGCTTTTGGTTATTTATATTTCGGATTGTCTATTTTAATTTTTTCCTCTGTAAGGTTATATAGAAAATCTACAAGATCTTTATCTTCATGATCGAATTCTTTATCTCTAATTTTTTGGGACAATTTTTCTATGGTGAACTCATTTTCTCCAATAAGATTTGAGCCTAGCTCAGAAAATTTTTCATTTATTTCTTCTCCAGTTTCAACCTCCCTCTTAACAACATTTAGGACATTTAAAACAATCTGAAATTTAAACTTTTTATTTGCAGGATAAGAATCCGATTTTATTTCGGCGTCGATGAAATCAATTACTGCCTCTAAAAGTTCTTTAGAAGTTGGTCTATCAAAAACACTCATAAGAAATTTTTATGTTTAATCATATTCATTAAATCAAATTCTGATTCGGATACTCTTCTGCCAATCGCTGCTTTTTCTACTGAATTAACCATACCGCTTAGATGAGCAAAAGTTTGCATCATGCAAATAACTCCCCAGCGTAATGAGCCATAGAGCTGCCATATATCAAGCTGAGATTCGTCAATTTTTATATCAGAGTTGGATTCATAACCAGCAATGAGATCTTTGATATCTCCTAAACCACCTACCCTTTTTTTGACATTACCAAATCGCCAAGAACGTACGCAAAGCCATCCAAGATCTTCCATAGGGTTGCCTATATGAGCTAACTCCCAATCAATAATAGATTCTAAATTTTCTTCCGAAATAATGAAGTTTCCAAAACGAAAATCTCCATGAACTAAAACTTCTCCATAGTCTTTGAGTTCTTGGGCTTCAAGCCATTTGAAAGCTAAATCAAAGACTGGTTGTGGTTGGTTAAAGCTTAGATATACCTGAAAGAGTTTTTCTAGAGAGTCTGAAAAGGTCACCTGATCAAGAGCTTTTAAATCTTCTAATTGTGTTTGATGGATTTTGGCCAAAGATTTACCGATTTCAAAAGGAAGTTTTTCTCGAGCAGTTGAAAATTTTTCATCTCTAAGAATTTTACGAGGAATAGTCTCTCCTGGAATTGCTTCCATGACATAACCCTCACCTATTTCTTCGCCTTCAGAAAACTCAAATATGATATCTGGTACAGGAGCTCCATTTTTTTTAACAACTTTTTGTATTTTTGCTTCTAAGATTTTTGGAATTGCCATAACGGATTTTTCTTGCGACAGAGTTCTTCTAACTATAAGTTCATCTTCATTAGCAAGAACAATACGATTGATATCTGCAGAAGCTCCTCCTGTGAGAGGAATCAGTTGCTTAATTTTTTGCTGCAGAGAATTTTCTAAAAATTCCTGAAAGTCTGACATCTTAAGATACTAGGGATGCATCTCGCTCGCCAAAATCCCACCCAGGACCATTATTTTCATAGTTCTTAAGAATACGTCTGGCAACAGATTGCACATGAACTTCATCAGGACCGTCATAGATTCTTGCTTCTCTGGCATGTCGATACATCAAACTTAATGGCGTATCATCAGTGAGTCCTTTTGCACCATGAACTTGGATGGCTCGATCTATGACATTGTGTAGCATCTCTGCCCCAACTACTTTAATCAAACCAATTTCAATTCTCGCATCATCTCCCTGGTCAATTCTTTTAGCAGCATCAAGGGTCAAATGACGAGAAGCTTGAATTTCACAAGCACTATCGAAAACAAATTTTTGCAGTAGTTGTTTTTTCGTTAGTGGTGTCCCAAAAGTTTCTCTCTCATGCATTCTTTCACAAAGCAGATCAAAAGCTCTTTGAGCTTGGCCTAACCAGCGCATGCAATGAAAAATTCTTCCAGGCCCAAGTCGTTTTTGTGCAATGATGAATCCTTGTCCCCTTGGACCTAATAAATTTTCTTCGGGAACTTCGACGTTGTCGTATTTAACTTCGTAGTGTCCACCATTAATCCCAAGCACAGGAGTTTCTCGAACAATTTTATAACCTGGATTATCTGTCGGCACAATGATCATGCTGAAAGCACCATGACTAGGAGCATCTAATTCGGTTCGACACATCACTGTAGTGTAGGCAGCTCTGGCAGCTCCAGTGGTAAACCATTTTGTGCCATTTATTTTCCACGTACCGTTATCAAGGATAGCTGTGGTTTGTAATTGGGTAGGATCAGAACTTGCAACATCGGGCTCAGTCATGCCAAAACTTGGAAAGATTTCTCCTTGAACTAAGGGTTCGAGATATTGATCGCGCCAATGTGGGGAAGCAAATTCTCGAAGCATTATTGAATCTTGTAGAGAATGTGTGCCCAATGCCACCATGGCAAAAGAAGATCTACCAATGACTTCATTTACATATACGTATTCCATAAAAGGCATCCCGCCTCCACCAATATCTTCTGGGTGTCCCAATGCCCAAATTTTTTCATCCTTTGCCAATTGCATTAAGGAACCAAGCATTTCTCGCGCCTCGGGAGTACCCTTAGCTAACTCAGTTTCTTTAGGATAAATTTCACTTTCAATGAAATCTTTTACCTTTGCTCTAATTTTTGTCCAATCTTTACTCATAATTCTTATTTGTTTTTTAGTTGAGGAAATAATAAAACATCTCGAATAGATTCGGTACCGGTAATTAACATGGTTAATCGATCTATGCCAATACCAACTCCGGCACATGGTGCTAACCCATGCTCTAGAGCTTCGATGTAATCTTTATCAAAATGCATCGCTTCATTATCACCCGAATCCTTTTTAGCTACTTGATCTTTGAAACGTTCTGCTTGTTCTTCAGGATCGTTCAACTCAGAAAAACCATTAGCAATCTCTTTGCCGTCTATGAAAAGTTCAAATCTTTCTGCCACCTCAGGATTTACTGTCGAAGCTCTCGCTAAAGGTGAAACTTCAATTGGATATTCAGTAATAAAAGTAGGCTCTATAAGTTTTTCTTCAACCAATGCTTCAAATATTTCATTTTTAATGATGGCTAATGACGCCTTAGTATCCGTTTTTATTTTTTCTGCTTTGCAAAATTCCTTGAGCTTCTTAGTATCGCTTAAGTCTTTTTTCTTCAGTGCAGTGA
>Ga0207985_1000241_pt1 | contig 14722 bp, 15 predicted proteins | sample ETNtaG_3_FD_185761 | JGI IMG/M metagenome (GOLD analysis project Ga0207985, IMG submission 185761) | Marine microbial and viral communities from oxygen minimum zone, Eastern Pacific Ocean - ETNP201302SV84 (SPAdes) (version 2) | ecosystem: Environmental > Aquatic > Marine > Unclassified ...
GTCCTTCTCCCCGAGCAGAGGCCCCGTCGTCTAGAGGCCTAGGACGCTGCCCTCTCAAGGCAGAAACGCCGGTTCAAATCCGGTCGGGGCTGCTAAATTTTTAGCTTTTTAAACCATCTTGGTTGGTTTAATAAAAAATTTTGATAATCACTTTCATCATCCAGTTCATAAGTGAATTCAGTACTATAAATTTGCTTATATTCGTAGTTATTTTTCATAAGATATTTTGTATGCTTTTCGAAACTTTTAACACCAAATTTAAATTCACTAAAATTGACACTTCCAGCTATAAATGGAGTCCCAGTATCCTTACTTTTTGCAATTAAAATATCACTACCTTGAATTTCTTGACTTATTGTTTTGGCAAAAAATTTTGTTATATATGGTAAATCTGAATGGCATATAATCCATCCCTTATAATTTTTAAAATTGTTAGAGAATTCTATAACTTCTTTGTTCAAACCAATCGATTTAGTATTATAAAAATTTATTTCAAGCTGGTCTGCTAATTTTTCAATCTCTAAATCATTAGAAATTAAGAAAATATCGTTGTCAATATCTTTAAAACATTCAACTATATTTCTGACAAGTCCAACCTGTAAGATAATTCTTTGTTTTTTATTAAGTGTCTTTGCCAGCCTTGACATCGGATCTTCCAAGTTTTTAATCGGAATACCTATAATATTTTTTCTAATCATATACTTAAATCTGTTATACCATGCTATTAAAGTATTAAATCAATATGGATAGAAAAACAAAAATTATTGCTACAGTTGGCCCAAGCCTATCAAGTGAAGCAAAAATTAGTAAAATAATAGATGCTGGAGCTAATGTATTAAGAATTAACTTTTCTCATGGCACACTTGAAGATCATAAAAATGTAATTTCTTGGGCTAAAAAATCTAAAAAACAAGTTGCAATAATGCAAGATATTCAGGGACCAAAAATAAGAACTGGTATTTCATCGGAAAATACTTTTTTAGAGAAAAGTAAAAAAGTCAAATTAACAAATATTGAAACAGAATCAAACAATGATATTGTGTTTATCAATTATGAACATTTACTTAGAGATATAAATATTGAAGACAGGGTCTTCATAGATGATGGACAAATAGTATTTAAAGTAGTTGAAAAGGAAAATGATGTATTAGAAGCTTTAATCTTAATTGGGGGTGAACTAAGAGACAATCAAGGGGTAGCATTTCCAGATTCTGATCTTTCAGTCTCAGCCATCACTAATCAAGATATAGAACATTTGAAATTTGGAACAGAACAGGATGTCGATTTTGTTGCAGTATCATTTGTGAGAAATGCAAGTGATATAAATCTTGTTAAAGAAATTATTCCAAAAGATGTGAAAATAATAGCAAAAATCGAATTAAAAGCTGCATTAGACAATATTGATGAAATCTTAGATATTGCAGATGGAGTTATGGTAGCAAGAGGAGACCTAGGAGTACAATTACCACTTGAACAAGTACCCTTCGTACAAAAGCAAATTCTAGATGCTGCCAACAAAAGAGGAAAAATATCTATAACCGCAACCGAAATGCTTCAGTCAATGAAAACTTCATACAGACCTTCTAGAGCAGAGGTTACAGATATTACTAATGCAATACTTGAAGGTTCAGATGCCGTAATGCTGTCAGCAGAAACTGCCATTGGTGACAATCCAAATAGGGTAGTTGAAGTAATGTCTTTAATTTGTTCAGAAACAGATTCTAGAAATGATACTTCTTCACTCCTTTCAAAAGAAGATTCAATAGAGGATTCTATAACTACTACTCTAGCTAGGGCTGCAGTTCAGGTGGCAAATGATATAGACGCTACTTCTATAATTGCTTTTACAGAAACAGGTAGAACTCCTTTGCTAATTTCTAACTTTAGGCCAAAAGCTGAAATTATTACCTTTACAACTAAGAAAAAAACTTTGAATCAAATGAATTTACTTTGGGGTGTAGATCAGTTTCTAATTCAACGAGAGGATCATTTTTCAGACATGTTGAAAACTGCAAACGACTTTCTAATTAATGAAAAAAAATATAATAAAGGTGATAAAGTAGTGGTTGTTGCTGGAACACCGCCTAATGTTGAGGCAGCAACTAATTTGATACGAGTTCATGAAATTGGAGATTTGTAGTGGGGCAAATTATTGAGGTTAAAAGTACAAAGCTGAACAAGACAATTATTTTTGATTTAAATAGATCTGTTTCAGGTCAAGAGGGAATGACCTTTCATAATATATCGGAAGCTTCTTTAATACCCGATGTAAGTGGTCAGTTAGCTCTAAAACTGTTTCAAGAAACAAATGATATAGATACAATTTTCATTCAGTCTAATATCGTAACTGTAAACTTTAAAAGAAATTTAGGTTCTGATATATCTGAAGTGGAAGAGACTTTAAAAAACTTCTTTGTTTTTTACGGTGAAGAAGAATGAAAATTGGTGTAACTGGTGCATCAGGTTTTATTGGTAGAAAACTTTGTAAAGCTTTAATTGAATCTGATTTTGAAGTTTATAAATTTGTAAGAAGAGAACCCAAAAATGATAATGAAATATACTGGAGACCATCTAAAAAAGAGATCGACCAAGAAAAATTTGAATCTCTTGATGCAATAATACATTTAGCTGGAGAAAGTATTGCACCTAAAGATATTTTTGGATTCTTACCTTTTGCTGGTGGAAGGTGGAGTAAGGAACGAAAATCTAGAATATACTGGTCAAGAAAATGGGCATCTGAAACTTTTATACAGGCGTATCATTCATCTAAAAATCATCCAAAAGTATTTATAACTGCTTCTGGAAATGACGTATATGGCGACCATGGTGACGAAGTAGTTACTGAGGAGACACCTTATAATCGTGGGCAATATTTACAACTTGTTGTTGAAGAAGCATGGGAGGGACCTTTAGATGAAATTAAAAAGCTAGGTGTACGAGTTGTAATGTGTCGAGCTGGTATTGTCCTGGGAAGAGGAAATGTAGCAACTCAAATCTTTACTTTGGTGTCTAAACTAAATTTATCTGGCCCTATTGGTAATGGAGAACAATATTTTTCTTGGGTATCAGTGAATGATCTAGTATCTGCATATATTTTCTGTTTAAATAATGTTGATATTACTGGACCTGTTAATTGCACCGCTCCCGAACCCCTTCAACAAAAAGAATTTGCAAGAATTATTGCTAAAACAATGAATAAAAAATTTTTTGCTCCTCCATTACCTCCAATAATTATGCGCATAGCTGTTGGCTGGGAACTAGGCGAGCAATTAGGATTAAATAGTATAAGAGCAATACCTAAAAAATTGCTTGAAAAAGGATTTGTTTTTAAAAATACAACTTTAGATACTATGAAAGAGGATTTTATTAATGAGTAGTTATGAAGATAGGATGGCTGAAAAGTACAATTTTTTAAAGAAAGAAAATACTGATCAAAAGTCTAAAGAAAGTGTTTCTGAGGTAAAGCCAGAAGAAAATCCGCAAAAAAATGTTGAGATTTCTGAAGAAGGTAGTCTTCTTGTTCCTCTTGATGCTTGGAACACAGTCTTAAATCAATTAGGTAATTTACATGAGGCCAGTCAACAAATGGCCGAAGCTCGTGAAAGAGCAGCCAAAGCAGAATCTGAAGCAGATTTTCTCAGAGAGAAACTCAAAAATACTAGACAACAGTTAGAAGAAGTAAAAAATAAAAAGAGGTTCTTCTTTTTTTAAATCTCAGCTTTATCTGATACTCCGCTAATAATATAATAAGAAATTCCTAACAGAACTATTAAAGAACCCATTGCAACATTCCTGCCTAGTTCTAAACTATTTACAATTAGTCCCCAAAGAATTGGACCTATAATTGTTGCAAATCTTCCTACAGTCGAATATAAACCATAAAACTCACCTAGATGTTTTTCTGGAGAAAGTCGAGTCATAAAGACTCTATCAACAGCAAAAATTCCTCCAATATTAAATCCTCCAAGAACACCTGTTACGTATATCAACCAAAGTTGATTAAATTCAGTAGCAATTATTGCAAGCGATAAAGAAATTATCCAACAAAAAATACTTATTAATATAAGCCTTCTTGGACCAAATTTATCGGCAGCTTTTCCAAATATATACCCACCGATAATTGAGACAACTATAGCTAAAGCGAGAATACTTTGGCTATCTGCAGGAGTAAGGCCTACTTCTTCAACTAAATAAACTGCTAGCAATCCACTTATTAATGTGTTTATTGCGTCGGCATAAAAAAATCTTCCAACTAAAAATCTTGTAAGGCCCTTATATTGTCTGGAGTGTTTCCAAGAGTTAATTACTACATTCAAAGAATTCAAGATACTAATTTTAACTTTTTCTTTAGATGTAATTTTTTCCTCAACAAAAAAAAAGGCGGGTAAAGAAAAAATTAAAAACAAAAGAGCAACGGATTTAAATATTTCTACATAGCTGTAACCCATATTTTGTAATAAAGTAGCAACTCCAAAGCCTATTAATGAACCTGTGTACCCAAAGGCAACTCCCAAGCCTGATATTTTTCCTCTATTTTCCTCATTACTAACAGACACAAGTAGTGCATCATAGACTACTGAGCCTAAGTTAAACCCTATTAATGAAAAAACGAATAGTAAAACTGATACTTGAACTGAAAATGTGCCAAGTAAGAAAGTTGAAACAATACAAATAAGAGTCATAAAAAGTAATATTTTCTTTTTACCTTGAGAGCTATCTGATTTTCTACCAATCCATGGTCCCAAAATAGCAACTATAACCATTGCTGTTGAAGTAGCTAGCCCTAATTGCTGGTCTGTCCATCCTTTTTCACTTACTAACCATACTGAAAAATACAAACCAGGAATAATAAAGGCATAAACTGTATTTGCTAAATCGAAAAGAAGCCAAGAAAAAAGACTTTTTTTTGTTACATTATTCATTTAATTTATCTATAGCTTCATGCAATCGACTCAATCCTTTATCAAGATCTTCATCGCTTAAAGCATATGATAATCTCATAAATCCTGGAGCTCCAAAAACTTCACCAGGAACAAATGCTATAAAATAATTCTCTAAGAGCCAATCACAAAATTCTTCTGATGTATTCAACTCATTTATTCCGGAACAATAGTGGCTTACGTCAACAAATAGGTAAAAAGCTCCAGTGCTATCTACAACATTAAGATTTGGAATACTATTAATTGTCTCGGTTGCAAAGATCCTCCTTCTGTTGAAGGCTATTTTCATTTCGTTAGTTACCTCAAGCCCATTAAGTAGTGCAGCTTCTGCAGCTAATTGAGACACATTAGAAACATTTGAGGTTGCCTGTGATTGTATTTTTTTTCCAAGTCCTACTACACTTTTGTTTCCAATTAACCAACCAACTCTCCATCCTGTCATTGAGTATGACTTCGAAACACCATTTACGATAATTGTATTTTTTAATTCTGGATCGTATATTGCTGGTGAGGGAGATGTTTCTCCTTCATACACTAGATGTTCATATAGTTCGTCAGATAAAATCCATAAATCGTTTTTAAATATCCATTCATAAATTTCTTCAGCTTCTTCTTTTGTATAAACTACTCCCGTAGGGTTTGATGGGGAACACCAAACCAACATTTTTGTATTTTGAGTTTTATTTTTTTCCAATTGTTCAACAGTAACTTTGAAATTATTGATCTTTTCAGTTTCAATAAAAACAGGACTTCCTCCAGCTATTTTTACTGCCTCTGGATATGTTGTCCAATAAGGCGCAGGTATGATAACTTCATCTCCGGGGTCTAATGTAGATAAAAATGCAGTTAGGATTGATTGCTTTCCACCATTAGAGACAATTACATTATCTGAATTAATTTCAAATCCTGAATAATCCTTGGTTGTTTTTGCAATTATTTGTCTAAGCGATTCAAGACCTGCTGCGGGAGTGTACTTGTGATTTTTAGGATCAGCTGCAGCTTTTATAGCTGCATCTACTACATAATCCGGGGAGGGAAAGTCTGGTTCTCCAGCACCAAACCCAATAACTGGTTTACCTTGTGACTTTAGTTCTCGTGATTTATTTGAAATAGCCATTGTTCCAGAAGGCTTAATTTTTTGATCTAACTTTGAAATATCCATATTTTTCTCTTTGCTATTTTAATCAAGTTATCTAGTAAGTATGTTTGATAATTATTAAACTAATAAAAATGGAACAAATATTATTTGGTGCTCCGGTTGCAGAACAACTTGATGAAATTAGTAAAAATGCTTTTCAAAAACACAGCATAGATAACGAGAAACCTCATTTGACTGCAATTACTGTTGGAGATAATCCAGCTTCTTTACTGTACGTTACGCGTAAACAAGAAAAAGCATTAGATCTTGGAGTAGAGTTTAATTGGATAAAGCTAGACTCTAATATTTCTCAGGAAACATTAGAAGATGTTATTTCTAAGGAATCAGAGTCTACTGATGGGTTGATAATTCAGCTTCCTCTACCAAGTCATCTCAATCCTGAAAATGTTATCAACTGCATTCCACATGAAGTCGATGTAGACGGATTAACTTCTTATAATCTTGGAAGTTTGTTTTCTGATACATATAATTTAATTCCAGCAACCTCTCTAGCAGTATTGGAGTTATTAAATTTTTACAATATAAAAACTGAGGATAAAAATATAGTTATTGCTGGTAGGTCACGGCTGGTATCAGCACCCTTAGCTAAAATTTTGTCTTCAAAAAGCTACAATGCCAATGTTTCAGTAATTCATAGTAAGACTACAAATCAAAAATTATTCACAAAAGAAGCAGATATTTTCATCTCTGCAATTGGTTCAGCAAAAATGTATGATCATACTTTCTTTAAAAATGGATCAACAGTTATTGACATTGGAATTTCTTCAGTTGATGGCAAGACATATGGCGATATAGATACACTTCAAATTGGAGAGGTGATTAGTTCAAGAGCACCATTTCCAGGTGGGGTTGGACCAATTACAGTATCTGCTTTATTTTTTAATTTGTCTAGATTATTACAATCTAATTATTAGCCCATTCTTCTTTACTAATAGTTTTTGTTAAATCAGATCTTAAAAGAAGCACAAATCCAATAATAAAGAAAATTGATAAAGCTGGTAATGAATATCTACCACTGCCAGTTTGTACACTAATATAACTATAAAAAAGTGGACCCCAAATTGCTGAGAATCTTGAAATGACTGAAAAGAACCCCATAAACTCTCCTTCAGAGCCTTCTGGTAGCATATTTGCATAAACACTTCTACTTACTGATTGAAGACCTCCCATACCAAGACCAACTACACTTCCGAGTCCGATTGCTGGAAGTAGCTGGCCAGCGGGAAGAAAGTACGCTCCATTACAGGCAATAAAAAATACTACGATTGTAAAAAATATTGTATTTTTTGGGCCAATATTATCTGCTAAATACCCAGCTAATCTTGCACCAAGAAAGGCTACAAATTGAACTACAAGGTAAACGATGATTATTTCTGTTTGGCTTAAAAGTAAAACTTCAGTAGCAAAAGCAGGAGCCATGTTAATAACTGTTTGTGAACCATCCCAGTAAAAAAGATAGGCAAGCAAGAAAAACAATAAAAAAGGAAATTTTCTAATTTTTGATAGTGTAACTAAATTGTTTTTCCACCCAGCACTTATGTAGTTTTTACTTACAGAATTATTTGCTTCTTCTTGAATTTTCATTCTTGAAAAACTGAAATAAGAAAAATATAACCACCATATGCCAGCAAAAGCAATTGAAATTCTTGTAGCTAAACCTGCAGAAATTCCCAAAGCACTTGGTCCAAATTGAACAATTATTAAAGAAATCAAAAGTTGAAGACCTCCACCTAAATAACCAAGTGCATATCCTTTTGCCGAAACTTTATCTATAGTGTCAGGTGTCGTAATATCTTTCAAAACACTGTCATAAAATACATTTGAACCAGTTGCTCCGAGTTGGGCAAAGAAGTATAACAACATAGCTATTTCTACATTATTACCAGTTATAAAGAAAAATGAAGAAGCAAATATTGCACCACCATAAGCAAAGGTCTTAAAAAATTTCATTCTTGAACCTGAAAGATCTCCAACTGCTCCAATCGTTGGCATTATTATGAAAAAGATTAAAAGTACGGAGCCAACCATGAATCCCCAAACCTCAGAGCCAGTATATGTATTACCTAAAAATTCGTATCCAGTTTCCGGAATTACAGCACTTATAAAATAAACGGGCATAATTGCACCCAGAATTGCAGTTTCATATGCTGATTTACCCCAATCATACATAGTCCATCCAAAAATAGTTCGTTTGTTATTTTTTTCGTTCATCATCCCCCTTATTAAAGACTTTAATCAAAATAATCTTTCTATGAGGTTTAGAATGTTAAATTTAATTGAATTTAACACTATATTTAATATGTCTTTAGATAACAAGGTTTTTTTATGGGTTTTAAGTGTGGGATAGTTGGTTTGCCAAATGTTGGAAAATCTACATTATTTAATGCATTAACACAGGCAAATATCGAATCTGCAAATTATCCCTTTTGCACAATAGAACCAAACATAGGAGTCGTCCCAGTAAATGATGTTCGTTTAGGTCAATTGGCAAAAATAGTAAATCCAAAAGAAATTATTCCCACTTCAATGGAGTTTGTGGATATTGCTGGTCTTGTTGAAGGAGCTTCTAAAGGAGAAGGATTAGGAAATCAGTTTTTAAGCAATATTAGGGAAACTGATGCAATTGTTCATGTTGTAAGAGCATTTGAGAACGATGATATTGTTCATGTTTCAGGAAAAGTTTCTCCAAAAGATGATATCGAAATTATTAATACAGAATTAGTTCTTGCCGATTTAAGCACAGTAGAAAATCTCTATCAAAAAGCTATCAAAGGCACAAAAGCAGGTCAAAAAGAAGGTATGCCGTTAAAAGATTTGCTTGAAAAAATTCTACCTGTTCTTGAAAAAGGTCGATCATTGAGAACAATGTCTTTTAATGAAGATGAATTAAAATTACTAAAAGGATTTCAACTTTTAACAATTAAACCTGTTTTGTATGTTGCGAATGTTAATGAAGATGGGTTTGAGAGTAATCCGTTTTTAAATGAAATATATGATATTGCAACTGAAGAAGGTTCAGAAGTTGTTCCTATTTGTGCTGAATTAGAAGCTGAAATTTCGGGATTAATAAATGAAGAAAAAATTGAGTTTCTTAATGAACTAGGACTTGAAGAATCAGGTCTTGATAGATTGAGTAGAGCAGGATATAAACTTCTTGGATTACACACTTACTTTACTGCCGGAGAAAAAGAGGTACGTGCTTGGACAATTAGTATTGGAGATAGTGCACCAAAAGCAGCTGGAAAAATACATACTGATTTTGAAAGAGGATTTATTAGAGCAGAAACAGTAACTTTTGATGATTATATTCAAAATAATGGAGAAAAAGGGTCAAAAGAAGCAGGAAAGCTCAGATCTGAGGGTAAAGAGTATATTGTTCAAGATGGGGACGTTATCCACTTTTTGTTTAGTGTCTAGAATTTAATAGCTATATATTTGTAGTTATTTATTTAAATAAAGTTTACAAAGAACTTCTTTAACTAAAATGAAAATATAGGATAATAAAACTCGTGAAAGTAATTATTGTAGGTGCCCACGGAGTGGCAAAAGAGCTAATTAATAGAATTAGTTCAGGATGGTCTATTTCTGTGATTGATTTAGATCAAGATAAATTAAGAAACTTTAGTACAAATAGGCAAATAGAAAAAATACAAGGTGACGCTACGTCATCATTAGTTTTAAAAAAAGCAGGACTAGATAGCACAACTGCAGTTATCACTCTCACTTTAAATGATGAAGTAAATTTAGAAGTGCTAAAAATTGCAAAGCAAAATGATATTTTTAGATTATCTTCAGTTGTAAATGAATTATCAAATATTGAAAATTATAAAAATCTTGGAGTAGAAGTTGTTGAACCAGATAGCCTTCTTGCTAGAAGATTTGAACACATTCTAGAACCAAGAAGAGTTGTTTCCCAAGCTTTTGCTGGGGGTAGAGCGGAAGCGATAGAAATTGAAATAAGTTCTGATAGCCCAGTTAGAGGTAAGAAATTAAAAGAAATCGGTTCTGATTACTTTATAGTTGGTGCTTTATTTAGACAGGGAAAAGTTATTATTCCACACGGTGATACTGAGATTGAGACAGGAGATCTTGTAACTATAGTTTTACAATCAGGTGCATTTTCTAATGTAATTAACCTTTTTTCAGGATCTGAATCAAGATATCCTTTGGAATATGGAAAAAATATTCTTGTAGTTCTTCAAAATAAAGACAATTTAAAAAATTTATCTGAATCAGAATTTTACACTAGAAACACAAAAGCGACATCATTGACAGTTTTAACTAAAGAAGATCTATTTGATAACAATCTTGAAACAACAGACGAAACCTTTAAAGCTATTTTGAAAGATCAAGAGTTTGAAATGATATTAAAAAATAAAATAACAAATAAAGATATTGAAAATACAGTTACAGGGGGTTCTATAGGAACTATTTTTTATCCTACTGAGGAAGGTATATCTAAAGCAAAAATTAAATCATTAATAAGCATATCTAATAAGTCCAAAACGCCAATACTTTTTTCAAGATCTACATACCCTTACAAAACTATTGGAATATTAGTGAATAATGATTTTGGAGAGAGTACTTCAAATTCAATAGCTTTTGATTTAGCTTCTTCGCTATCAGCTTCTTTGGTTGCAGTTAATGTATCACAGCCAAAATTTCTACAGTCTGATGATGCTACGCAGCTTACTGATTCTTTAGAAAAAATGCAGGATTTAGCTTTGTCTTATGAAGTAAAGTTAGATTTTGAAAATCATGAGGGCAATGAAGCTAAAATCTTTTCTGATTTATCTTCTAAATTTGACCTTTCAATAATTGGAAATGGCAAAAATCAATCTTGGCAGAGTAGAAAAACAACAGAATTTATTTCAAATAATTCAAAATCTTCTGTTTTATATATACCAAGTTAATTTATGGAAGAGTTTGAAGCAGTATCGCTAGTAATTATCTCACTAGGTGCGTTTATTTTGCCACTTGTAGGTCAAAGAATAAAAATTCCTGGAATAGTACTTGAAATAGCTTATGGAATTACTGTGGGTCCAGTACTAGGGTGGGTTGATTCCTCAGAATTTATTTCTGGACTTGCAATACTTGGCTTTTTGTTATTGATGTTTTTGTCAGGTTTTGAAATTGAATTAGACACTTTCCGTGAAAAAGGTTTAAGAACACTTGCTCTTCCAATGTCAATCTATTTATTAACTGTAATAACTTCTTTTTATTTAATTTCTACTTTGGGATATCCGATTTTTCTTGCTTTAGTTTTATGTACAACGAGTGTTGATATAGTTATTACAATTTTACGAAGTGATGGAACTATTAAAACAAAATATGGACAAACTTTATTTATGGTTGCTTTACTAGCAGATATATTAACTCTTTTAGCAGCTACTGTTTACGCATCTTTTATAAATGCAGGAGGATTGTCAATTTCGAATCTGAATGTAGTTCTTTACTTTGTAGTTGTAATTATGTTATTAAGAATTATTAGAAGAGTAGCTTGGTGGAATCCTCAGTTGTTTTCGCGAATGTTTGATGGAAACGATCCTGATGAGCTTGGCATCAGGAGCTCTATAGCACTTATGTTAGTACTTGTAGGAGTCTCAGTATTTTTCGATATAGAGCCAATACTAGGCGCATTCTTAGCTGGTACAATTTTTGCTTTCACATTTTCTAATAGAGGAACATTAGAGAGCAGTTTAAAAGGCTTTTCTTATGGATTTTTAATACCAATCTTTTTTATTAATATTGGATTAAATTACGACATCAGTGTTTTTTCTGAAACCCAATTTTTTGTTGAAGTAGGGTATCTTTTCTTGATAGCGGTTGGAGTAAAATTCATCCCATCACTTTTACTTGTTTTTTCAAAGATTAAATTCAGAAATATGCTTGCAGGAGGGTTTTTACTTTCTGCAAGATTTAGTCTAATTATTGCAATGGCAGAAATAGGTGTTCACTTAGATTTGATTACAAAAGAACTAGAGCAACAAATAATTCTTTTGGCTGTTATAACTGCAACTTTTTCCCCAATTTTATTTAGATTAGTCAGAACCCAAACAAAATAAATTATGAAAATTAAACCGGATTTATATTTAAAAGGTTTCTTCATGGGGATTGCTGAAATTATACCTGGAGTTTCCGGTGGAACGATAGCTTTTATAACAGGCATATACGAAGAACTTATAGATTCGATAAAGTCCATAAATACAAATTCACTTAAGTTAATCTTAAAATTTAAATTTTCATCATTTTGGAAAGAAGTAAATGGATCTTTTTTGATAACTTTAATTTTTGGAATGATGACATCAATATTAATTCTTTCAAGATTCATTGTTTATTTACTAGACGAACATCCTTTTAAAATTTGGGGATTCTTTTTTGGTTTAATAATTGCTTCGGGGATATTAATTTTTTATCAAATTCAAAGAGTAAGCATGTCAGTTTTACTTTCATTTCTATTTGGACTTATAATTTCATCATATATATCACTACAAGCTCCATCTAGTACTCCGGACACAAATTTCTTTATATTTATATCTGGCGCAATTGCAATTTCAGCGATGATTCTTCCTGGTATAAGTGGATCATTTATTCTTGTGTTTTTATCAAAGTACGAGTTTATATTGAACGCTTTGAATAGTTTTGATACTGCTGTCATCTCTATTTTTTTAGCTGGCTGTGTGGTGGGTTTAGTAACATTTAGTAGAGTTTTCTCATACCTTTTTAAAAAATATAATGATATTGTAATTAGTGTTCTAATAGGATTTCTTGGTGGTTCATTGTTCAAAATTTGGCCTTTTTATGAAGTTTTAGAGTATAACTCTTCAAATGAACCTATATATACATCTCCGATTTTACCGACAGCTTACCAAAGCAATGACCTGGTCTTCTTTTTTACTTTTGGAGTAATTGGATTCGTTAGTATGTGGGTATTAGAAAAGAAATTTATAGGTTTAAATAAAGACATTTAGACTATTAAAATGATTTTATGAGATTAGGATTACCGGAACTTTTAATAATTTTAACAATATTGCTTTTACTTTTTGGAGCAAAAAGGCTTCCAGGCTTAGCAAAATCATTAGGAAAATCTACAAAAGAATTCAAATCTGCACTTGAAGAAGAATAAGAATGAAAAAAGTTTCCTTATTGTTTCTTTTTTTATTTATTGCATGTGGAGCTCAAGAGACAACTGAGCTTACCACTGGTGAAGAAATTTATACTGCAAGATGTGCAGCATGCCATCAAGCCGATTTTTCAGGTAGAGCAGGTCCAAGTCTTAAAACGTCTAGAGTATTAGATATGCCTGATTCATATTGGCTTCAAACTATTTTGAATGGAAAAGGATCTATGCCAGCAGTAAGAATAACAGAAGAACAAGCACAGTTAGTTATAGATTATGTAAGGGAAAGTAATTAGGCTCTGTCTGTATATTTGTTAAGCTTTCTTAAATCATTTTTTATATTTTTAAGGATATCTAAATCTTCTAATCTCCAAACCCAATTTTTTTCTTTTGTTCCTGGAATATTAAATCTGGCTTCTTTTCCAAGTTCTAGTAAGTCTTGGATGGTCGTAACTGCTAATTGACATGGTGATTCCCACACAAGAGATATAAAGTTCCAAACATCAGATTTGTATAAAGAAGAACTGCTTTCTTTGTATTGATTAAAAAATTCAATTTGAATATCATCAACTTCATTAAGCCATTGTTTAATTGTTGGGCTGTCATGTGTACCTGTATAGGCAGCAATATTAAAATCCCACTCTTTTGGATGGATTTCATTGTGTTTACTATCATTAGGTACTCTTTGTTGAAGTACTTTCATTCCTGGGATATTAAAATTACTTAGCACGTCAGCGGTTTCTTGTAAGACAACACCAAGATCTTCAGCTAGTAATTTATTAAAGTCAATTGATTTAGAAACAACATCAAAAAATGTTTTCCACGGCCCAGTCCTCCAGTGACCATTTAATGCAGGTTCACTTTCTGGAATAGCCCAAAATTGAAAGAAACCAACAAAATGATCAATTCTTAAGTAATCATAATTTTTTAAATTATAATCTAATTTTTCAATCCAGTATTTATATCCTTCTTCTTTATGATTATCCCATTTATAAAGTGCAGTATCCCAAACTTGGCCTTCTACAGTAAAGTCATCCGGAACAGCACCTGACACAAAACTCATTTTATTTTTATCGTCTAGATCAAAAAGATCTTTGTTGAGCCATACGTCGGCAGAGTTATGGTTCACATATATTGGAATGTCACCAAGTATTCTTACATTTTGTTTATTTGCATATGATTTAAGTTTTTGCCATTGTTTATCGAACTCAAATTGCAAAAATAAATTTTTGGTAAAGGTATCTTTGTACTTATCACAGACCAAATCAAACAATTCCTCTGAATAATTTTGATAATCATAGTCCCACTCATTCCACGAAGTGTCAAATATTTCACTTAATGTTAAAAATGTAATATGTTTCTTCTTAATTTCGTTTTTAATGTATGTTTGATAATCTTTCTCGCCAATGTTTACTCTTTTAGATATATGTTCAAAAATTTGATTTTTATTGATATAAACATTTTTGTAATCTACCTCATTGGAATTAGGTATTATAATTTTTT